>Ga0207160_1029_pt1 | contig 39932 bp, 32 predicted proteins | sample Alteio_BWMinHeat_21_FD_153510 | JGI IMG/M metagenome (GOLD analysis project Ga0207160, IMG submission 153510) | Enriched cells from forest soil in Barre Woods Harvard Forest LTER site, Petersham, Massachusetts, United States -... | ecosystem: Environmental > Terrestrial > Soil > Temperate forest >... | reverse complement strand
TAGCCCTAAAGATGATGGATATTTAGCATCTGCTTTTGGTGTAAACGAAATAAATGGTAAATACGCACAAAGTGCAGCTTACGGACAAGGTTTTACCACTTTATACAATGCTAAGTTAGCTGACGGACGTTATTATAGCACACCTCGTCAAATACGTATAGGTTTACAATTTGATTTTTAATTTATAAAAATATTAGCTATGGAAAATTCAATGTTTAATTCAATCGGTAAAAAAATAAAAACAACTATGTTTTTATTTACGCTGGGTTTTAGTGTTACTATCTCTGCCAGAGAAAATATTGGCGGTACTGGTGGAGGACACCGCAATAACAGTAATAATTCGGTTATGGCGGGTTCCTGTACGGCTGGCTCTACTCAGCAAGAAATCCAACTAAATAACGTACGTACACGTATTTTAACGGATGGTGATATGTGGTGGGATTTTTCTGCTTCTATTGCTAAATACGAAATACCAAAAGGAAGCAACTCGTACGCTCAGTTTGCCGGATCTCTATGGTTTGGAGGCTATGTTAATAATCAGATACGTGTAGCTGCCATGACCTATCGTCAAAATGGTATAGATTTTTGGCCTGGACCTTTAAATCCTACCGATTTAAGTGTTAGTGTACAAACCTGTCAAGCTTATGATAAAGTATGGGTTTTTAACAGAAATGATGTAAACAATTTTTATGCGTACTGGTTACAATATGGTGCTGCAGATCCAAACACTCCAACATGGATTAAAGACTACCCCGGTAATCCCGATTATCCTGGTACTAATGTAAATATACCTAACGGAACTACAAGTAGCCCTCTTTTAGCGGGTTTAAATGGAACAACATATCCTATGAATTATTTGGCACCATATTATGATGTAAACTCAGATGGTATATATAATTATTCTAATGGAGATTATCCTGCATATATAGTTCCAAGCCACAATATTGGCAGAGGAAAATGTGTTAGATATTTATTTGGCGACCAAACTTTATTCTTTGTGTTTAATGACAATGGAAATAAACATACTGAAACAGGAAGCATAAATAGTATTGGAGTTGAAATACGTGGTCAGGCATTTGAGTTTTCTACCAGCGATCAGTTAAATGATATGACCTTTTACAATTATGAAATTATTAACTGGAGTACTAATAAAGTAGATTCTACTTATTTTACTGTTTGGGACGATTGTGATTTGGGTAACTATCAAGATGATTATGTTGGTTGTGATGTTGGTCGTGGTTTAGGTTACCAATATAATGGAGATAATTATGACGATGATGTGGGCGGACAAACAGGATATCATGATAAATTACCTGCCATCGGTTGCGATTTCTTTCAAGGACCTTATGCCAACGTAGGAGATAGCATTGATAATGACCGTGATGGTTGTGTAGATTGCTCGTATCAGCTTGATGCTAATGGTAATATTTGCAGTACTTGTGGTCCTCCTATAATGGATAATGTGTTGCCAGAACAGTGTATCATGTCTAGGTTTACTTATTATAACAACTCTGGATCTCAGAAAAATGGTAACCCTATTGGATATACAGCATATTACAACTTAATGTCGGGTAAATGGGAAGATGGAACACCTATGAACTATCTTAATCAAGGATTAAATGCTAGCGGTGTAGCTTGTAAGTTTCTTTATCCGGGTATAAGCGATCCACTTGGTTGGGGCTTAGGTTATAAACCTAACGGGTACGGAGCTGGTAGTTCGCCAAATACTCCTGTTGCTGCCCCAGCTGCCGGACCAACCGGATGGACAGAAGCTGAAGCAGGAAACGCTCCGGGAGATAGACGTTTTATGCAATCTGCGGGTAAATTTACTTTATTACCTGGAGCTGTAAATTATGTAACTTTTGGTTTGCCTTTTGCGCGCTCAAACTCTAATAACAATTTAGAACCAATTCCAATAATGATTGCTGCAGATGATAAAGCTCAATCTTTATTTGATAATTGCTTTAAAGTATTAGATGGACCTGATGCACCGGATTTAACTATACAAGAATTAAATCAGCAATTATTAATTACTTTAACCAATAACCCTTACACAAGTAATAACTATGAGGGCAAGCGTTATGCAGATTTTGATCCAAGTATTTCATGTGGCACATGTCCTACGCCTGTTGATAATGTATATAGATTTGAAGGGTATAAGGTTTTTCAATTGTTAGATGGAACAGTATCTGTAACGGATTTAACTAATGCTAACCTGGCTCGTTTAGTATTTCAATGCGATATTAAAAACGGGGTTGGTCAATTAATTAATTTTATTCAAGATCCTGCTATAGGGCAAGATGTTCCTCAAATAATGGTTACGGGTGCCGATGCAGGCATACAGAATTCATTTAGTGTTACTCAAGATTTATTTGCAAGTTCTGATAAACGCTTAATTAATTTTAAAAACTACTATTTTATGGCAGTAGCATATGCTTATAATAATTATTTAACTTATGCACCTAATACTCCTCCAGTAACTGTAAACACCCCATCTCTTGTTGCAACAACTCATACTACTGTAGCTAATCCTCATGGAGATTCTGCTATTATTATTTCTTCAACAACTAACCCTGCTACAGGAGATTATAATGGGCAAAAGAAACCATATTTTCAAGGAAGAAATAATATAAAAGCGGTTACCGGTATTCCACATAATCCATCTGTTGAAGCCAATGGAACAATTATGAATTCAAGTTACGGCAATGGTCCGCAGGTTACCCGTATAGAAGGGCAGGGTAATGGTGGTAATGCACTTGATTTTACAGATCAAACCATAAGCGACATATTAAATAGTCCTGTGCAAAGATCACAAAAGCTAACTTATGTAGCAAATAGGTCGCCTATAAATGTAAAAGTTGTCGATCCATTGCGTGTTGTTAAGGGAGATTTTACAGTTAAAATGGTTACAGCTACATCGCAAGCTTCGGGTAGTACGGTTATTTGGTCTTATAACGGAAACCCTCCTACAGCTGGCCCTACAACTCTTGATACAGGAAGGCTTAGAAATATACCGCAGATAAAATGGTTTATGACAGGTACTTATACTGATATTAATGGAAATAAAGTTACCAAAACATGGTTATCTGACGAAGGTTTAAGCGTAGCTCAAGAAAAAATTATTACAGGCCTAAATAATGAATCGTTAGGTTTTTCAGTAACAATTAGACAAGCACCAGACCCTCAAATGACAGCTAAATTAATTACTACTACTACTGGAACTACTTCTACTAGTTCTTACGTTGGTTCTACTGTGCCAGGAGATTTGTTGGAATCTTCCATACAGTTTGCAGGTAGTGGTTGGTTAAGCGGTGTTGTTGATATAGACGGAAGCTCAACTCAAGATTGGATATTGGCAGGTAATAATGCAGCATATAATCCTCAAGATATATTTGGCCTAAATACTTCTGGAACTAAAACGAGTAGGGATTTTGCAGACCCGGGTCAGGTATGGGAAAGCGTTGTAGGAGGTACTTGGACTCCTTTTAGAATGCTTAACAATACTGTGAATCAGTATCCAAGTTTTTGGTCTACAGATTTAACGGCAAATAGTGTCCTTTCTAAAATGGAGCCTATTGCAGATACACGTTTATTAAGTAGTGTTGATGTGGTTTTTACAAGCGACGATAGTAAATGGACTCGTTGCCCAGTTATTGACATGAATGTAAATAAAGATTTAACTACTGGATTACCATATAAATGGCAATTAAGAAAAGCTAAATCGGTAGATAAAAACGGAAATAATAGTAGTAGTCCTGCGTTTAATTCTACAGATGGTTTATTAACTGCTGATAGCAGTATGGGTTGGTTCCCTGGCTACGCTATTAATATAGAAACCGGAGAGCGTTTAAATATTATTTTCTCTGAAAACTCTGCAGATTCTATTCATAATAATGGTAATGATATGGTTTGGAACCCTACAAGTACTATAGTAGATGCTAATAACAATGCAGTTTACGGAGGTAAACATTATGTTTATATTTTAGGACATAATGCTGATGGTGTTTTTAGTTTTCCAAACTTACCTACACCAAATACTTTACCTGCCGATGTAGGTCGTTATGATGCTGGACAAACTGCTTATCAAATGCTTAAAGGGTTATCTTTTCTACCTACCAAGTATAGCTCTTATCCAAATTTGGCAACTAAAAAGAATAAATGGGCTGTATTAGCTGAATTATTTAAAGATATTATGTGGTGCAGTATGCCTTTGTCATCAACCAACATAAAAGACCCACATAATATACCTGGAGATGCTAAAGTAAAAATAAGAGTACAAAAACCTTTTAGATATGCTTTATCTACAGTTACTTCTTCTGCAAATACAAGTTTCTCTGTTGCTACAACAACGGCGGCATCAAGTAATGTATCCTTAGTATCATTTGGAACCTACTCTATGACTCCATTAAATAGTAATTTGGCAGTAAATGCACCTAGCGATGTACTTAGTAGTCCACAAAATGGTAACTTCCCTATGTACACATTTAGTACAAATGATTTAGTTTCTAGTACTTATCAAGCAGGTACAGCACAAGCTGGTTTAGCCCTAATTAATATTGTTCCTAATCCATATTATGCGCACAGTGCATATGAGCAAACACGGATTGATTTAAAAGTAAAAATTATTAATTTACCCGTTAAGTGTACTATAACAATATACACACTATCTGGTACTTTAATAAGGACACTTGAAAAAGACAATAGTGATACTTATACAACTTGGGACTTGCATAATACAGCCAATATACAAATTGCGAGTGGTTTATATGTCATTCATATAAATGCACCCGGTATTGGTGAAAGGATTATTAAGTGGTACGGTATTATGCGACCTTACGATTTACAATCTTATTAGGATTTAATTAATTAAGAAATTATGAATATAAAGTTAAAACAAATAATATCGGGCACCTTACTAGCTGCGGTAGCTGTAGTTCCGGTAAGTTCATATGCAGGTAACCCCGATAGGGGTGGTTCTGCCGGTGCGCAAGAGTTATTGATAAACCCTTATGCCAGTTCAAGTGGTTGGGGTAACTCAAATACTTCATGCGTGCGTGGTTTAGAATCTATGTTTTCTAACATTGCTGGTATGGCATTTACACGTAAAACCGAGGTTGTTTTTAGCCATACTAATTGGTTAGGTGGTTCAGGAATAAACATAAATAACTTTGGTTTTTCGCAACATGTTGGAGAAACTGGGTGCATTGGATTAAATGTAATGTCTTTAAGTGCAGGAAGTATTCCTATTACAACTACAGATAACCCTGAAGGTGGTTTAGGAACTTTTAATCCTTCATTTATTAATATTGGGTTATCTTATGCAAAAGGTTTTTCTGATAACATTTATGGTGGAGCAACTATTCGTGTAATTCAGGAACAGATAGCTAACGTTCATGCAACAGGAGTTGCAGTTGATGCAGGTGTTCAGTATCATACTGGTAAGTACGATCAAGTACATTTTGGCATAGCTTTACGTAACGTAGGGCCAAAAATGACTTATAATGGCGATGGTTTAGCTTTTGATGCAAATATCTTAAATGGAAGTCAATATAATAATTCAGTAAATGGATATACTGCTTCTTTTGAAAATAAATCAGCGTCGTTTGAGTTACCTTCTCTTTTAAACATTGGTTTGGCATATGATTTTTATTTAACCAAAGATTCTTCTGGATTGAAAAAAGATTACAGACTAACTGTTGCCGGAAACTTTACTTCTAACTCCTTTACAAACGACCAATATAGCCTTGGTTTAGAGTTAGGAATTAGAAAAATTATCAGATTACGTGGTGGTTATACTTATGAAAAAAATATAGGTACATCAACATCTGTTTCGGTATTTACTGGACCTAGTGCAGGTGCAACTTTCCAAATACCTTTTGGAAAAGATAAAAAATCTTCTTTCGGAGTAGATTATTCGTACCGCTTTACAACTTCATTTTCAGGTGTAAATACATTTGGTTTTAGAGTAAATTTGTAAACCAAGCAATTATTTAGTAAATTTGTGCTACAGAGCCCGCCCCAAAATGGCGGGTTTCTATATTTAAAAAGATACAACATGTCTCAATCACAAAACATATCCTACTTTACAGAAGAAGGATTAAAAAAACTTAAAGAAGAACTTCATTTTTTGAAGACTAAAGAACGTGCCAGTGTTACCAAACAAATAGCTGAGGCACGCGATAAAGGTGATTTAAGTGAGAATGCAGAATATGATGCTGCCAGAGAAGCGCAGGGGATGTTAGAGGCTCGTATAGCTAAATTAGAAGATACGTTATCTAACGCACGTTTAAGAGATGCGAGTTCATTAGATGCCTCTAAAGTTTCTATATTAACAAAAGTGAAAATTAAAAACACTAAAACAAACCAAGTGGTAGAGTATACTTTGGTTACACAAAGTGAGGCAAACTTAAAAGAAGGTAAAATTTCGGTCGATTCGCCAATTGGTAAAGGTTTAATGGGTAAAAAAGTGGGCGATAAAGTTGATGTTACTGTACCAGCGGGTGTTATTCCGTTTGAAATAATGGCCATTAGTATTTAAAATGCCAAGCATTTTTTCTAAAATTATTGCAGGAGATATTCCTTGTTATAAAATAGCTGAAAATGAGCATTGTATTGCTTTTTTAGATATAAATCCACTATCAGAGGGGCATGCCTTAGTAGTTCCTAAAAAGGAGATTGATTACTTATTTGATTTAGATAATGAAACTTATTTGCAGTTAATGCAATTTTCAAAGCAAGTTGCAATTGCCATAAAAAAGGCGGTGCCTTGTAAGCGTATAACTTCTGTAGTTTTGGGTTTCGAGGTTCCTCATGCGCATGTTCATTTAATTCCGGCACATAATGAAAAAGAGGTTAATTTCTCTAACCCAAAAATAAAGTTCAGTAAAGATGAATTTGAATCTACAGCTAAAAAAATAGCTATATCATTTAATGAGTTATAAAATTTACTTTATCTCTGCCTGAGATACAGGCTCTTCGTTAGGGCTTTCCGCTATTTTATTTTCAATAAAAAATCGCTTTTGAAATAACAAAATAATAATTACCCCAGTTGATATAGATGCATCTGCCAAATTGAAAATAGGCCTGAAAAACATAAACTCTTCGCCACCCCATATAGGAAACCAGCTAGGGAAATGACCTTCTACTAGTGGAAAGTAAAACATATCTACTACTTTGCCATGTAAAAAACCTGCATAACCACCCTCAACCGGAAAGAAGTGAGATGGTTCACCATAACTTTCATTAAAAAATATACCGTAAAACATACTATCTAAAATGTTGCCTACAGCACCTGCAAAAATAAAAGCAATAGCAGCTATATAACCTACATGGTATTTTTTTATAATAATTTGACGTAAATAATAAATGCCAAAAGCGGCGGCACCAATTCTAAAAACACTTAAAGCTAATTTACCTAAAAAGCCTCCAAACTCAAGCCCAAAGGCCATACCTGGGTTTTCGGTAAAATGAATTTTAAACCAAGAAAAGAAAACATGTTCTTCGCCTAATGCAAAATGCGTTTTGATATAAATCTTAATGAATTGATCGGCAAATAACACGCCAATAATAACAAATAGGGCAATTTTTAAACGTTTGCTCATAATTTTGCAAAGATACTATTTTAGGTTAACAGGCCGTATTTTAAAGAATTAGATAACACTAATAACACAGATTTTTTTTGTTGAGGTGCTCACTTTAAATCTATCGTCTACTCGTTTGCCAACAAGCCATACTATATCATTGTTGCAACGTAATATCCATTGATTTTGTTTATCGAATAAAGTTGCTTTTTCGGTCGTAAAAAAATCACTTACTTTTTTAAAACCTTTCATACCAAGTGGTTTAAATTTATCGCCAATTTGCCATTTATTTAAAAGTAACGGAAATGTTAGTTTATCTGCATCCACAAAGGCTTTGGTGGGAGTAAAGTCTTTTTTAGAGATAGAATTTATGTTTCCTTTTATAAAATCAATTTTAATTTTTAATGGAGATTTTAAAAGAGTAGTTTTTTCATCTATAAAAAAATCAGACGGAATTGCTTCTTCCTTTTTTTTAATGAATAGGAAATCTCTGTCTTTTATAATTACATCTGTATCACTTGTAAAAACCTTACCTGATTGGGCTTTTAGGCTATTGTAGATATCGTTTGATTGAGCTGTATTAAAACCAAAATCTTTTATCAACTCAAATAAAACAAGCTTTGGTGCAGTTGTATTTAGTAACTTTTTGATATTTATTTTATAGAAAGTCTCCTCTTTAAAAAGTAGTTTTTTTCGCTGTTTTTCAACCTCTTTTTGTAAAATAAGATTGGTTTGTTGTAAAATTTCAATCTCATTAGAAATTGTTTTCTCAAACGAAGGATTTATTTTTTTTAATGCTGGAATTATTTGTAAACGCAAGTGATTTCGCAGATACTTATCCTCTCTATTACTACTGTCTTCCCTATATAAAACCTTATTTTCAGCCATATAGTTTTCTATTTCGGCACGGGTAGCAAATAAAAGTGGGCGAACAAGCTTATCTTTTTTTGGAAGGATTGCCTTAAGTCCATTGATACCGGAGCCTCGTAGCAGGTTAATAAAAAAGGTTTCTATATTGTCGTTTGCATGATGGGCAGTTAATAAATAGTCAAAATTATGCTCGGTAACCAACTCATTAAACCAAGTATAACGCAACTCTCGGGCTGCCATTTGTATAGAAATGCCTTTATTATTGGCATAAATGGCCGTTTTGAATTTTTTTGCAAAGCACTTTATCTTGTTTTTTTTGCAATATTCAAGTACAAATTTCTCATCATTATCAGCTTCTTTTCCTCGTAAATTAAAGTTGCAATGTGCTACACAATAAGTAAAACCTGCCTTAGTTAACAAGCTACATAAAGCCATGGAATCAGCGCCACCACTCACAGCTACTAAAAGATGGTCGTTTTTAGTGAATAACGTATAATTTTGTATATATGAGCTAAATGCTTTAATCATTTTAGGCAGGCAAAGATAGAATCAGTAGGCATTCATCTAACAAATAAAGGACTTTATATTTAACATTGTACATTTTGTATTATATAGTACTAATTACGTTAAAATATTTATAAATTTGTGGGGATATAGAATAGATAGAACAAAATTTATATGACAATAAAAAAACTATTTTTAATAGCAAGTTCAGTTGCCATTTTTATTTCCTCATGTGGGAATGATAATAAGCAGCATCAAACACAAGAAGGAAAAGGTGGGGTTTATTATGGCGGCGTGTTTCGCATGAACGAGCTGGAAGATTTTAAAAACCTTTATCCATTAGCTATTGTAGATGTTATATCTTGGCATATATCTACCCAGGTTTATGAAGGATTGGTAAAACTTAACCAGGCTGATTTATCTAGCGTTCCTTGCTTGGCATACCGCTGGGAAACTAATCCGGATGCTACTGTTTGGACTTTTCATTTGCGTAAAGGAGTAAGATTTCATGATGACCCTTGTTTTTCTGATGGAAAAGGACGTCAAATGAATGCTGAAGATGTAAAATATTGTTTTGATAAATTATGTGAGGCATCTCCTAGTAACGCTTCTTTTGATGTTACTTTTAAAGGTAAAGTAAAAGGTGCTGATGAATATTTTGAAGCTAGCAAAAGTGGTAAATTGACTGAAGGTGGTGTACCCGGTGTAAAAGTACTTAACGATTCTACTGTTGAGGTTGATTTAAACTACTCTTTTTCAGGTTTTTTAAATATTATAGCTCATTCAGGCTGCTTTATTTATCCTAAGGAAGCTTTTGACAAATATGGCATTGATATGCGCACTAAATGTGTTGGTACAGGCCCGTTTGCTGTAAAAACAATTAAAGAAGGCGAAACCGTTATTTTAGAAAAAAACCAAAACTATTGGGATATGGATAAAGACGGTAATCGTTTGCCATACTTAGATGCGGTTAAAGTATCTTTTATAAAAGAAAAGAAGGCCGAAATGCTTGAGTTTCAACGGGGAAATTTAGATATGGTTTTTCGTATACCTATTGAAATGTATAAAGAAATTATGGGAAGCTACGATAATGCTAATGCTCGTAAAAATGACTTTGAAATACAAAACGTACCGGCACTTTCAACTCATATATATGGTATGTTGTTTACAGGCAATATTTTTACTAAAAAAGAGACTCGTTTAGCATTTAATTACGCCATTGATAGAAGCAAAATTGTAGATTATATTTTACAGGGCGAAGGGATACCAGGCACTTATGGAATGGTTCCTCCAGCAGAAACCTTTAAAAAAATGGGCTATGATTTTTCTAAAATCAAAGGCTATGATTTAGATGTTGCAAAAGCAAAAGAATATTTAAAACAAGCTGGTTACCCTAATGGAAAAGGCTTTCCTAAGCTTACTTTAACTATTAACTCAGGCGGTGGCGAGCGTAACGGCCAAATTGCTGAAACCGTGCAAAAAATGTTAAAAGAAAACTTAGGTATAGAGGTTAGCATTAACGTTATACCTTTTGCTGAAGAGATTGATGCTTATCAATCAGGTAAATTAGAATTCTTCCGTACGGCTTGGGTAGCTGATTACCCAGATCCGGAAACTTTTTTGACCTTATTTTATAGCAAACACATTCCGGCAAACCCTTCAGAAAAGTCGTTTATTAACTTTCAACGTTACAGAAATGCGAGATTCGATTCGTTATTTGTTGCCGGTTTAAAAGAACCAGATACTAAAAAACGCATGGAAATATATATGAAGGCAGATCAGTTATTAATTGATGATGGTGCTCTTATGCCTATTTTTTATGATGAAAACGATAGATTGATTCAGAAAAACATTCGTAATTTCCCTGCAAATGCTATGGAGTTTAGAGATTTAGAAAAAGTATACATTGTACCAAAAGACAAAAATGCAGCAGCAGCTACAGAGAAAAAATAAACAATAGATATAAAATTAAAAAGCCCCTTAAATTATTTTAAGGGGCTTTTTTGTGCCGTATAAAAAGAGATAATTTATTATCTCGTCTAAATATTAAATATAAGTGCCGTCGCGTTTTGCTTCTTTTTTATGTTTTGCCAATTGCAAAGTCCAAAATAAAAGTAAGCATGCTAATAAAATCCAAACAGCTATGTTAGGTGCTTGATATAATTTTTTAAGAATTTTGAAGCAAAATTCAAAAATAGCTGCAATTCCGTACCAAAAGTTTGTCCAAGTCATGGTGTAATTTTATTAATTTTGTACAAATATAAAAGTATTTTTCCTTTATACATCAATGTTGCTAAACATTTTAAAAATTAACAATTATCTAGTCTATGTTTACCTGTTTTTACTTGCGTTAGTTGCTGGAGTTTTTTCGATAAATTATAGTGCCAATGCCCCTGTTTTTGCCAATAGTGTTTTGTCTTTTTTTATTTTACAAGACAATTATGGGATAGTTTCAAAAATAATAGGAATTATTCTTTTACTGGCTAACGTACTTCTGTTTGATTTATTTATAAACTCGCAAGAAGTAGTTGAAAAAAACAACCATGTACCCTCATTTTTACTAAGCCTTTTTTTGTGTTATGCTATTAGTTTAAACCCTTTGCATCCCATGTTGTTTGCGCAATTATTGCTAAGTGCAGCTTTCTGGTTTTTTATATCCATTTATAAGACAGATAGAGTTTATTCTCCGGTATTTAATGGGGCATTTTGTTTATCGGTAGCAACTATTATATACCCGCCTTATAGTTTATTTATAGTGCTTTGTTTTATTTGTTTGTTAATATTACGTACACTTTCTTTGCGAGAATGGTTATTGGCTTTACTAGGCGTTTGCCTTCCTTATTTTTTCTATTTTTCGCTATTATTTTTATTTGATAAAGACACTCACCAAGTTGGTTTAAATTTGGCAAACTCTTTTCATGCTCCACGTATACCGACATATTTAAAGGGAAGCTTTTTAATTAATTTTTCTGTAATCACAGTAGCTGTTTTTGCCCTTATTTTTTTCCTTATAAAAACGGTTTCAAACAAAATAAAAACCCAAAAGGCATTTGTTATCTTTTTGTGGATGATTATTTTTAGCGTTCCAACTTGGTTTATTGTTAGTACTGGAGCTGCTTTCAGCGGTTTGTTGTCTGCTATGCCCTTAAGTGTTTTTTGCGGTATATACTTAGGCAATGCAAAAAGCCGTATTTTAGCCGAACTTTTAACATGGGTTTTGCTAGTTTTATTTGTGGTAAGTATGTTACAACAAGCAAGTGTAATAAATTAAAGAAAAAATAATAACATGAAATTTGGAGTAGTAGTTTTTCCGGGGTCAAATTGTGATGAGGATATGGTGTACACCTTACGTGACACTTTAAAGCAAGAAACTGTTAAGCTTTGGCATAAAGATACCGACTTGCAAGGATGTGATGGCATTATACTGCCGGGGGGCTTTTCTTACGGAGACTATTTGCGTTCAGGTGCTATTGCTCGTTTTTCACCCATTATGGAAAAAGTAAGTGAGCATGCTGCTAAAGGAGGTTTTTTATTTGGTGTTTGTAATGGGTTTCAAATTTTATGTGAGGCTGGGTTGTTGCCCGGGGCTTTATTGCATAATGATAATAGAAAATTTATTTGCAAAAACGTGTTCATTAAAGCTGAAAACACAGATACAATTGTTACCAATGCAATTCCTAAAAATAAAGCACTTAAAATACCCATTGCGCATGGCGAAGGCCGTTACCATACTGATGAAAAAACATTAGCTCAATTAAAAGCAAACAACCAAATTATATTTACTTATTGCAACGAAGATGGCACAGTTACAGCCGATGCTAACCCAAATGGCTCTTTAGAGAATATTGCAGGTGTTTGTAATGCCGGTAAAAATGTTTTTGGTATGATGCCGCACCCTGAGCGCGCTGCTGATAGTGAATTGTTTAATGAAGATGGCAAATTGCTTTTCAACTCTATTATACATTCTTTTCAAACTGTAAATAGTTAAAAAGCTAGGCTCTTAAAGATTTTTGTTAGGATTCGTTTTCTTTAAGAAATCAGCTGCGTAAACAAAGTCAAGTAACTCTTTATTGTTGGCAGTTAGGATAGTTTGTTTATCACCTTCCCACCATTTTTTACCTTGATATAAAAACATTACGTTTTCACCTATTTGCATTACCGAGTTCATATCGTGTGTAATAATTACGGTAGTCATATTAAACTCAACGGTTAGCTCGTGTATCAATTCATCAATAACAATTGATGTTTTTGGGTCTAGACCTGAGTTTGGCTCATCGCAAAACAAATATTTTGGGTTGCTTGATATAGCCCTAGCTAATGAAGCGCGTTTTTTCATACCTCCGCTAAGCTCTGCCGGATAAAGATTGTTTCTATCATGCAGGCGTACTTTTTCTAAACAAAAGTTTACGCGCTCATTAATTTCTTTATCAGAAAGATGGGTAAACATTTTTAAAGGAAAGGCAATGTTTTCTTCTACCGTCATACTATCAAACAAGGCTCCTCCTTGAAAAAGCATTCCAATATCTTTTCTAAAATCTTGTTTTTGTTTTTCGTCTAACTCGTTAAAAACAACTTTATCGTAAATAATTTGCCCACTATCTATTGTATGTAATCCAACCATCATTTTTAAAATGGTTGTTTTACCCGAGCCACTTTCGCCAATAACTAAATTGGTTTTCCCTTGTTGTAAAACAAAAGACACATCATCAATAACTTTATGATCACCAAATGATTTAGATATGTGTTTAATTTCTATCACTACTCTACAAAGAAAATTTGTGTGATTATAAAGTTCGCTACCAAAATAAGTATGCTGCTGTAAACAACTGCTTTGGTACTTGATTTACCTACCTCTAATGCCCCACCTTGTGTATAGTAACCATGATATGCCGCTACAGATGTTATAATGCCTCCAAATACAGCTGTTTTTAAAAATGCGTAGGTTAATTTCCAGGGTACAAAAAATGCCTGTATACCAAAAATATATTCATATGATGTACAGGCACCTGTTGCAACCCCCATTACATAGCCGCCAAAAATGCCTAAAAACATACTTATGGCAATTAAAAATGGGTTTATAAATATGCCGGCAAGCACTTTAGGTAAAATTAAAAATGATGCAGAGTTTACTCCCATAATTTCAAGTGCATCTATTTGTTCGCTAATACGCATTGAGCCAATTTCTGAGGCAATGTTACCGCCAACTTTTCCTGCTAAAATTAAACTTATAATGGTTGGTGAAAATTCCAGTATCATAGATTCACGGGTAGTAAAACCTACTGCATACAGCGGTATAAGTGGACTGGTAAGGCTATATGCAGCTTGTATGGTAATTACACCGCCCATAAAAAAACTAATTATGGTAATAATGCCTAGTGAACTAACACCAATATTATCTACTTCAAAAAAAAACTGCTTTACGTAAACCTTAAGCTTTTCGGGCTTAGAAAAGGCACGTTTCATTAATAAAAAGTACCTGCCTATGTGAAATAAAAAGCCCATAATTATATTTGCGAAGGTAATTAATTTACGATTAGTAAAGAAGCCCGAGAATACAAAATTAATTGTGAAATTAGGCGAAATAACCGACAATTGAGTTTTAATAAAAATATAGGATGGGTTTTGCTTTTGTTGCTTGTTGCGGCAGCGGTATATTATTCTGTTTTGTTTTATGGTTATTTTCCGTGGGATGACTTTGCTTACGTACGAGATAACCCCGATATCAAATCAATTTCGTTTGCAAATATTGAGTTATTTTTTTCTAAATTTTATTTAGGCAATTATCACCCGCTTACAATGTTAAGCTTTGCTCTGGATTATAAATGGGGTAGGGGAGATGTGTTTTATTTTCACCTAACCAATATTTTACTACATACTACAAATACTTTATTGGTTTTTACTTTACTTGGTAAATTCAAAGTAAATAAACTTGTTTGTGTACTTACATCAATACTGTTTTTAGTAAGCCCTATACAATTTGAATCGGTTATTTGGATTGCAGAGCGTAAAAATGTTTTATTCACGTGCTTTTATCTTTTATCTATTTTGTTTTTTGTAAAATATATAGAAAGAAAAACTTTGATGAATTACACACTTGCCCTTTTATTCTTTGTATTTTCTCTCTTATCAAAAGCACAGGCGGTAACCTTACCACTTACATTGTTAGTGGGTTTATATTTTTACTTCGATGCTAAAGAGTTAAAGCAAAGAATAAAAACACTTATTCCGTTTTTTGTATTATCACTTGTTTTTGGGGTGCTGGCTGTATATGCTGAACAAAGCCATGGATATGTTCATAAACAACCTACTTCAGTTTTAAAAGCCTGCTACGCGGTTGTACAATATGTAATTAATATAGTGCTACCATTTAAGCTTTCGGTATTTTATAGTTATCCCATGGCTAATGGCTTATTTGAAATAATTTCAGTTATAATTGTTTTATTCCTTATAGGGTTATTTATTTATGTACTCAAAAAACAGTACAAACTAATGGCAGCTTTACTTTTTTTATTTGTAAGTAACATAATTCTAATCCTTCAGTTTATCCCTGTTGGTGAGGCTTATATGGCTGATAGATATTGTTATATCCCTTCTATAATTGTATATTTCACTTTGGTGTACACTTGTTTTTTACTGGCTGAAAAATTTGTTTGGACAAAATTTATACCTGTATTCTATTTCTTACTGGTTTTATATACAGCCATACAAAATGTACAAGTGTGGAAGAGTAATAAAGCTTTATTTACAACTTCGTTAACAAACCAACCCAAGGCTGATTTACTAATGAATGTATTAGGCTCAGAATATTTAGCTGAAAATAATTTCACAAAAGCCGATTCTTTATTTGATGCGGCATTAGGTTTGGATGGTACAAATTATCAGGTGCTTTACAATAAAGCCACCTCTTTAGCCATGCAAAAACAAAATGATAAAGCCATTATATATTTTGATAAAACAATTGCAGCTGCGCCAACTTATTTCCCAGCTTATCTGCAAAAAGCAATTCTGGTTATAAATAATAAGGACTTTAATGGTGCACTAGCTGTGCTTGATAAGGCAATTAGTATAAAGCCTGATATAGGTAAAGCTTATTTTTTAAGAGCCTTGTGTAGCGAGAACTCAAGTGATTTTGAGACTGCCATAAATAATTATACTGATGCGGTTAAATATCATTATGAAGATGAGCAGCTTTATTTAAACCGAGCCATTTGTTATGGGAAAACAAATAATTTTAAGGCAGCATTAAATGATGTAAATCTTATTTTATCTAAAAATCCTACTAATGCTTTTGCTTGGTATTTGAGTGGTGTTGCAAAAATTAATTTAAAGGAGAATGGTTGTAATGATTTAGCAACAGCTTACCAAAAAGGCTATCAACCAGCCGTGCAAGCCCTTAACCAATATTGTAGATAGTCTATTGTTTTGGATACTCTATACGAACATGATACATGTTCATTAAACGTTTTTTAAATATCTTTTTCAGCAAGGTTAAATCGCGCAAGGTTAAATCAGAATTTATAAGTTGATTTTCATCCATTTTATGTTTAAAAATGCGTTCTACTAAATCATCAATGCTTATGGCGTCATATGTCTTTAAACTTCTGGATGATGCTTCAACGCTATCTGCTAACATTAGCACAGCGGTTTCTTTACTAAAAGGAATAGGGCCGGGGTAGCGGAATTTTTTCTCGTCAGGCTGCAGGTTTTCTTCAACTGATTTATAATAGAAATATCCTGTTAAGGTTGTTCCGTGGTGGGTGCGTATAAAATCTACTATTTGCTCAGGCAATCTATTTTTATGAGCCATCTCTATACCATGTATAACATGATTAATAATAATTTTGGCGCTTTCCTGATACGACAAATCTTCATGTGGATTTATCTTAGAAGATTGATTTTCGGTAAAAAAATAGGGGTTATGTAATTTTCCTACATCATGATACATAGCTCCTGTACGGACTAATAGGGTTTTTCCGCCCACCATACTGATAGCTTCTTCGGCCATGTTGGCTACCTGCAAACTATGTTGAAATGTTCCGGGCGCATCGGTTGCCAATTGTTTAAGTAATGGATTACTGCTAATGTCATTTAACTCAAGCAGGGTAAAATCTGATACAAAACCAAATGTTTTTTCAAATACAAAAATTAATGGGTAAGCAATTAATAATCCTGCTGATGCAAACAGAAAAGGGTAACAATCTGTAAATTTTATCTCATCAAAATTAGAGGCATTTAAAGCAAAAAAACTAAATACACTGATGGCTAAAGTTACAATGGCAGTTAGTAAAAGTTGTGAACGCCTCACCAAGTTGGCTATACTAAATATGGCCCCTATGCCACATAATAGTTCAATAAACAAGAAGTTAAACTTTTGCTCAGCAGCAAATAATGCACAAAGCAATACAATGTTTAAGTGGACAAATAAGGCTGTACGGGTATCAAAAAAAGTACGGATGATAACAGGCGCAATAGTAAAAGGCACTGCATAAATACTAATAAGCGGATTTTTTATAGTTAATGAACATACCAAAACAAAAAAGCAGATCAGTATAAAAATAAAGCTGATATGCGTATTACGAGAAAATATACCGGTACGAAATAAACCTAAAAACAAGAACACCATCATTAAACATAGTCCTACATAAATTATTTTGCCTAGCAGTGAAATAATAGAATTTTGATTTTTATAGTCTTGCTTATTTATTTCTTTTTGTAAGGATTGTAGTATGGCAACATTATCGGTGTTAACTACATCACCTCGTTTTATAATTGATTGACCTTTTAGTTTTTTATCTTTTATAGAAACAACATTGTTTAGCTGTTGCTGCATGTTTTGCGACGTAGTTTTTTTATTAAAAATCAATGTATGTGTTAAACAGTTTTCTGCAAGTTCAATTAAATGATTTGCAGCGGTTGCATCCAACTTTCTTTTTATTTTATCATTTAAAAAACTATCGGCTTGGGGTAGGGTATAAAAATCATGTAAATGCGCCGCTTCTACTATTTTATTATTTTCTACCAGTACTTGCGGGTTGGGCTCGCTTAAAGCGGTATCAGGTAATTCAATAATTTTTTTGGCACTTAACTCGTCAAAAATTTCTTTAAAAATAACTTGTTCTTGTTTGCTTAATTTATTCTTCTCAAAAAACGAGTTTTTGTTTTTAGTAAAAGCAGAATCGTTGTATAAGTAGTATAACTCGCCCTGTTGTTTAATGTTATTTTTTTCTGCTGATACCTCTACATCACTTTTATAAATAGCAAAATCAAACGGAGCAATTAAATCTTCTTTATCCCAGGGCTTACTTAATTGGTAAGAAATATTTACAGTGTTTATGCTTGGCAACAGCCAAACAATAAAAATCAAACTGCATAAAACAACACCTAACTTAAACCATAGTCCATGTTTGTTGCGCAGGTAGTCAAGTAATCGGTTCATTAACAGTGGTCTATTTTATTACAGGAGGGGACTGCATTACTGTACCACATTTTTTGCAGGTACGTAGGTCTTGATTGTTATAAAATTTCTCAAATACACCCTGAAACTGTTTAGTTATATCGGTTAACATAAAATACTCTTCGTATAATTTATGGTTACAGTTTTCGCAAAACCAAAGTAGCCCGTCTTTTTCTGTCTCTCTTCGACGACGCTCTATAACCAAGCCAATTGTGTTGTCAGGACGCTTTGGGTTATGCGGTACTTTTGGTGGAAGCAAAAATATATCGCCCTCTTTTATTGGCACGTTAACTGCTTTACCATCTTCTTGTATTTGCACCACTACATCACCCTCTAACTGATAAAAAAACTCTTCGCTTTCGTTGTAATGATAGTCTTTACGCGAGTTCGGCCCGCCAACTACCATAATAGTAAACTCGGCATCTTTATAAACTACTTTATTGTTTACCGGTGGTTTTAATAGACTACGATTTTCATCTATCCACTTTTTAAAATTAAACGGGCGTGTTACCATGGTGTTTTGTTTTTAATTTTTTATCTGATTCTATCGGCAGAACGAACTAACTCTTCATCTTTTTTAATAAATATGCCGGCCCAAAATGCAGCTATTATTGATACTAAGATTAAATAGGTTGGAAAAAGAAATGTTGCTTTTTCAAAATCATGGTCATATAATTGATTAGTAAGACACAGTACAGTTGAAAATAAACTAAGATTAAATAACATTATTAAATAGCAAAGTTTTATTTGAAGTTTACGGCGTTTATAAGAAAACAAAGTTATAAGTGCTGTGAGTATAGAAAGATAATTTCCTATAGGTGCTATATCGGCAGGGTTACGTAAAAATAAAGGAGGATATCCTTGATAGCTTACAAACGGAAATAATAATAAACACATGCCACATAAAACTACTATTACTAAAAGTAAACTTTGCACTCTCTGTATCATATTATAAAAATAAACTTTTTTGTTGGTTAATTAAAGTTGCCACTTTTTTATCTATTGCAAAAGTAAAATCATTTTCAGAAACCTCATTTATATCAATCCACCTGAAAGATTGAGCTCCATTTATACGCTTTTTAAAATCGAATTTTTGGACAGAGACAGTTAAGTTAATTTTGCCTTTATGTTTAACTATATAGTAAATGCTAATAACCTGACTGGTGTTAAAGGCAGATTTTACAAAAAAATCGGTGGTATAAAAGTGGCTTTTTACGGTAACGACTAAGTTGGTTTCTTCTTTAAATTCTCTGATTATGCATTCTATAGGGCCTTCACCAAATTCTAAACCGCCGCCGGGTAACTTGGTAATTTCGTGTTCCTTAATATATTCGTCGCTCACTAAAAGTTTACCATCCTCTACCAAAACACCGTACACTCTAACGTTAAACCCTTTATATATAGCCATAGAGCCAAAGTAGGGCTAATTTTAGCCCGTAAAATGTGTTTTTTTGATACTTATTAACCAGAGATGTTTGAATAAAATAAAAGGCCGGATTTTGAACGAAAATTAACCCTCTAACAAGCCACGACCAGTTTTTTGGATTTTATTATCCTTTTTTAAATCCAACACAATTTTATCTAAAATACCGTTTATAAAGCCTCCACTTTGTGGGGTGCTATACTCCTTGGTAATGTCTATATACTCGTTCATAGACACTTTTATAGGCACATTAGGCAGGTAAATTATCTCGGTAAGAGCCATTTTCATTAATAGTACGTCAAGCGATGCAATACGGTCTAATTCCCAGTTTTTGGTATGTTCTGCAATTATGGTATCAAACTCTGCACTATGTAATATGGTTTTAACAAATACATCGGCTATAAATTTTTCGTCGCCTTCTTTATCTCTGTATAATTGAGGGGCAGGCATTTTAGTTTCGGTAACAGTTTCCAGCCATTTATTTAGGAAGAAGAAGCCGTAATAGTAATCATCGTTCCAATAAATATTTTTTTCATCGAACCAAAAGTTGAAAAGCTCATGCTCGTATAAAAAAGACTCTAAAATGGTTTGAATAAATTTTTTGTCTTCAGCAAAACTGTGCTGTTCGCTTTTCATGTACTCTTTAAAAATATCACTATTTTTAATTTCGTTAAACACCTTACGCACTAAGTCTTGGTCGTTTTGCCAGCTTACTTTATAGTTTGTCCAGTCGGCATTAATGTGCTTATTATCATTTAAAGCAGTAAGAAAAAGGTTGTTTACAAACTTTAAGTTTGGGTTTAAATCTGCCGCAGTAGGAAGCCTTTTTACACGCGCTTCTTCAACCGAAATACGAGCAGCGTACTGTATATTATTTAAAAACCCTAGTATATATAAAAACAACTCATACGATTTATCGATGGAGGTAAACAGGTTTTTTTCGGCCACTTTTATGTCAGCTTTTTCATCTCTGAAATAAGCGTACAAGGCTTGCATTACCTTTATGCGTAAAAATCGTCGGTTAAACATAATAAAGAACGTTTGTTGTTTTTTAGTGCTGTATTTAAAATCTTACTTTAATCTTCCCAATGGCTTCAATGCGTTGTTCTGCAATACGGTTAGCTGCCATATAAGTAGGTATCTTTTCTGTTTTTGCTGTTTGAATAATATTCCAGGTTGTGTCGTAAATTTTTTCGGCGTGAGCCATAGCACGTTCACGCACATAACCATCTAACTCATAATATACGTTTATAATTCCACCTGAGTTTACTACAAAATCGGGCGCGTATAAAATGCCTTTTTTAGTAACTATTTCGCCATGTACTTTTTCATCAGCCAATTGGTTGTTAGCCGCGCCACATATAATACTGCATTTTAGTTTAGCTAACGTATCATCATTAACAGTAGCTCCTAAAGCACAAGGCGCATAAATGTCAATGTCTAAATCAAACATTTTATCGGGTGTAGTGGCTTTTGCACCATGTTTTTCAACGGCAATTTTTACACGCTCTTCACTAATATCGTACACCGAAAGAATGGCTTTTTCTTTAGCCAAATGCTCAACTAAATGCATGCCCACATTGCCTAAACCTTGTACCAACACTTTTTTGCCAGCAAGAGAATCGTTTCCAAAAACTTCTTTAGCAGATGCTTTCATTGACACATAAACACCATAAGCTGTAACCGGAGATGGATCACCGCCGCCACCCATGCTAACAGGTAAACCTGCTACAAATTCTGTTTCGTTATGTATAATTTCCATATCGCGGGTGTTTACACCAACATCTTCTGCGGTAATATATTTTCCGCCAAGTGTGTTAATGAATTTACCAAAGCGACGAAGTAATGCTTCTGATTTTATTTTTTTAGGGTCGCCTATAATAACCGCTTTTCCACCACCTAAATTTATACCTGCAACGGCAGATTTATAAGTCATACCGCGAGAAAGACGCAATACATCAATTAAAGCTTCGGTTTCATTATTATAATTCCAAAAGCGTGTACCACCTAAACTCGGACCAAGAATAGTATTGTGTACGGCAACAATGGCTTTTAAACCGGTTTCGTTATCGTTACAAAAAACAAGTTGTTCGTGGTTATATTCCAACATACGTCCTATAACCGGATTTTGTGCTAAAGTAGTGCTTGCTACGTCTTTTACTTCCATTGGTTTTGTTGCTATGCGGTCAAAAGTAGGGGTATTTTTTGAATGAGCAAATAGCTTAAATATTTAATTGACAGAAATAGTAAAAAATTAGACAAACAGCTGTTTTGAGCTTACATTTGCTGCGTGAAGAAACTGTTAATTATAACTTATTATTGGCCACCCGCAGGCGGACCAGGCGTACAACGCTGGGTAAAACTTAGCAAATACTTAAGTAAGTTGGGTTACCAATGTTATGTAGTTACTGTCGACGAACAGCATGCTTCTTATCCTACCACTGATGCTTCTTTACAAAATGAAATTGATACTTCTATTAAAGTAACCAAAACAAAATCCTTTGAGGTTTTAAAAATATTCTCGTCTTTATTTAAGAAAGAAAAAGTGCCTTATGCCGGTATACCTGATAAAGATAAAATGAGTTTTGTTGGGAGGTTAGCTCTTTATGTTAGGTCTAACTTTTTTATACCCGATGCACGGGTGGGGTGGAACAAATATGCTTTAAAAACCTGCGAAGAAATTATAAGCAGAGATAAAATTGATGTAATTATAACTACCAGTCCACCACATTCTACGCAGCTAATTGGTCTAGCATTAAAACAAAAGTTTAAAAGCATAAAATGGCTTGCCGATTTACGCGACCCATGGACCGATATTTATTATTACGAAAAGCTATCGCATACTAATGCTTCTAAACAAAAAGATTTAGGTTTAGAAAAACAAGTGCTTGAGCAGGCCGATGGAGCCATTACGGTAAGTGCAGATTTGAAAAGATTATTTTTAAAGAAATCGAATAAAATATCGCAAAGCAAAATTTCTATTATCCCGAATGGTTTTGATGAAGATGATTTTACTAATGCAAAATCATTAGCTAATAAAGAATTTACTATTGTACATACAGGTACGATTAATAGTAATTACAATATCAAAGGCTTTATAAAAGCCATCAACAGCTTGCAGCTAGACCAAGATTTTAAAATACATTTTATAGGCAATGTAGATGTATTTATAAAACAACAGTTGCAAAACCAAGTTAAAAAACCAGTAAGTTTTACGCCTTATGTGGCACACCATGATGCCATTAACTACATGTGCAATGCCGATTTGTTGTTATTAGCTATACCCGATAATGCACAAAACAAAGGTATTTTAACCGGAAAAATATTTGAGTACTTGGCTTCTCAAAAACCTATTTTGTGTTTAGGCCCTACCGATGGAGATGCTGCACAAATTATAAATGATTGCAAGGCAGGGCAGGTGTTTGAGTTTATGGATGATGTAAAAATAACATCCTACATAACTGAAGTATATAATTTATGGAAACAAAACAGTACTACTCAGCTTCAATCTACCATCTATAAAAAATACTCGCGTAAAGAATTGGCAAAACAATTTGCTGATATAATCGAAGGCTTAAAATAATTACTTAGGCATCGCAGCCAATATTTGCGCTGCATTTTTATTATCAGGATGTTTTTTAAGTATTTGTTTTAAGGTGTTTTTTGCCTCAACAATATTTCCTTTATAATTGTATAACCCAGCTAGGTTCATTAAAGTGTTTTCATTATCAGGGTCTATAGCTAGGGCTTGTTTATATAACTGTTCTGCAATTTGTGCATTGCCTTCGGTTAAATATAAAAAACCAAGGTTGGCAATTGAAGTAACATATTTTGGGTTTTCTTTTAAAGTTTCGTTAAAATATTGGTGCGCCAAATTATTATTTCCGGTACTGGCGTAAGCCGTCGCCAATTTATCTTTAAACTCAACTACAAACGGAGCTAACTTATTAGCCTGCTCAAAAAACGGCAACGCCTCATTCGCTTTGTTTTGGTAATTATAACTTTCACCAATGCGGTAGCAAGTCCAGGCATGTTGATTATCATAGCTCTTTTTATTTAAACGATTATTAAATAATTCTACTTTACCAATTTGATTTACTAAGGATATAACCATAGCATAATTATTCTTCAAAAAATAAAGCTGTACCAAAGCATCAAAATTTTTATTGATGTTATTTTTATCTTTTACAGATAAATATTTTAAAGCGGTATCTAAATAATGTTGCTGTTGGTCAAACTTTTCAAACTGATTAATGTTTGCTTTAGCTTTGGTAAGCGAATCGGGTGCTTTATCATTAATAGCAAACAAACCTAAAAAGGTTTTTATTTTATCTTTTTCTTTTTTAGTAATGGGCTTTCTAATAAAATGATCGTGTACGGTTACATGCGGTATATCAATTGAACCCGATTTTGGCATGTGGCAACCTACACAGTTTAATAGATTAGAAGGGGCATGTCCTGCTTTTGCATTTTTTGCTGCTACTACATTTTTATCGGTACATTCTAAATCTGATTTGCCGTTTGGCTGATGGCAATTTTTACAGGCATTATTAAAAACCTCGTTACCAGTTACTTTAACGCTTATATGTGGGTTATGGCAGGTAACGCAAGTCAAGGCATCTTTATAAGGTTTCAGTTTATTTTTTACCTCGGCAGGGTTAAACGATTTTATAAAACACTGACTCATTTTTAGCCTATCAGCATGCGACGCCATAATAAACTCATCATCAGCATTGGCATACTTGGGCAAAAAAACAGAAATGTAATCGCTTAGTTTTTTACCGGGTTTAAAATCATAAAATGATTTATCTTCTTTAAGTACTGCATTCCCTTGTAAGTGGCAACGCTGACAAACATCAAATTGCAAATCGATAGAAAGTTTAGATGGGTTTACAATACTATAGTCAATATAATTTGTGGTATCAATTTTACTGCCTGTACTGCGTTGTTGCACATGCACACTGCCCGGGCCATGACAACGCTCGCAATTTATTCCCTCGTCTACATGACTGTATTTATTTTCTGAACCCATTACAAAATCGGGTAAGGCGTTATGACAACTCATACATTCTAAACCTATTTTACGTGTAAAGCGTGTGTTAACCCCATTTTCAAACCCCGGAGGCAAATGCCATTCTTTTTTCTGCGTGTAGAAAGTCATGGGTATTTGGTTAAAATGCCCATTTATATTTTGCATGTGCGAGTTTGTATGATGACCCGAACCTATAATATAATCAGCTCTCTCTAATCTTTTATAAACGGTGTCTTTCCCTTGTAAACGAAATTCTAAAAAATAAAGCGAATCGTTTTTACCCCAAAAAGATTTGTAATAAAAATCAGAAAACTTATCATAAATAACAGAGTGCTGATAATCTCCTGCCGATTTTTGCTTGGTTGCCCCCGCAAAAGATTTGCCCATGCCGGTTTCTATAAATGTATTGTAAATGCTTTGGTGGCAAAGCCTACAGGTGTTTATACCAACGTAACGTGCCGTATCAGCATGGTTAAGGTAAACAAGCGTATCTTTTTTCTCATGAGTTTCATTTGTGTTTTTTACTTCTTCGGTACAAGCAGAAAAAATAAATACAAAAAAGGGTATGAAAAAAAGCGCACGCATCAATTAATTGAAAGAAGTATATTTTTTTACGTCTTTATCGGTAATTGTTTTATCGCATAAAATAATTAAACGTTCCATCACATTTCTAAACTCGCGTATGTTACCCGTCCAGGGCAATTGCTGTAAGGCTTTAATGGCAGCATCCGATAAATCTTTAACCGCATTACCCTGCTCGGTACAAATCATGTTTAAAAAATACTCAGCCAATATAGGAATGTCTTCTTTTCTTTCAGCAAGCGATGGCACCTGAATAGGTATAACACTTAGGCGATGAAACAAATCTTCCCTGAAATTTCCGTTCTCAATTTCTTTTTGCAGGTTTTTATTAGTGGCTGCAATAACACGCACGTTCACAGGAATAGATTTATCACCACCAACACGGGTAATTTTATTTTCTTGCAGGGCGCGTAACACTTTTGCCTGCGCAGAAAGACTCATATCGCCAATTTCATCTAAAAATAAAGTGCCACCTTCGGCCAATTCAAACTTACCTTTGCGTGTAGCAACAGCCGATGTAAACGAGCCTTTTTCGTGCCCGAATAACTCACTTTCAATTAATTCAGATGGTATAGCGGCACAGTTTACTTCTATAAACGAAAATTTAGCGCGGTTACTTTTATCGTGCAGTTGTTTTGCCACTAACTCTTTACCAGATCCATTTGGCCCTGTAATTAAAACACGTGCATCAGTAGGAGCAACTTTTTCAATAAGGGTTTTTACTTCTTCAATGGCTTTTGAGTTGCCAATTATTTCGGAACCTTTGGCTACTTTTTTACGCAGCGTTTTGGTTTCGCTAACCAAATGTTGTTTATCTAAGGCATTACGTAGGGTAACCAAAAGTCGATTTAGGTCTACGGGTTTTGTTAAAAAATCGTAGGCCCCTTTCTTTACTGCTTCAACTGCAGTTTCAATATTACCGTGCCCACTCATCATTACTAAAGGGGTTTCGTTGCCTTCGCTACTTAATTTTTGCAATAATTCCAGTCCATCCAGCTTTGGCATTTTAACATCACATAAAACCACATCAAAGCTTTCAGCGGCTATTTTTGAGAGTCCAATTAACCCGTCTTCGGCTTCTTCTACCTGGTATTTTTCAAATTCTAAGATTTCGCGTAGCGAACGACGGATACTTTTTTCATCGTCAATCAATAATATTTTTGGCATAGAAGGGTTTATTGCACAAAAATATTGCTTTTAATGAAAAAAGCACTACATTTGATATAGGAATGAGAAAGAGTATCTCTAACAAAAAAATACTTTTTTCAACGAGTATCATTATCGTTGTGTTTTTGCTTTCGTTTCTTATCAAAACAACTTACACATCTTCTTTTAAAATAGAAAACGCTTTGCCTACATATGGTGTACAAGCTATAGATAATCAAGATGTGACTGATAAACAAGAGAAAGAACCCGTTTACATGTCTATTTTTAAATTGATTGTTAACTGCAATCCTTTCAAACAAAAAAAGGCTGCTCAATAATTCTCCTTGCTAAAAAATCTTCCTAAACAAGTCGCTATTTTATTTGTAAAGTTCTATCAAAGAGCTATCTCACCCCATTTAATGCCTTCTTGCCGTTATACCCCAACTTGCTCGCAATACACTATAGAAGCCATTACTAAATATGGCGCATTTAAAGGTAGTTGGATGGGCATGAAACGCATGGCACGTTGTGGACCTTGGGGCGGTAGTGGTTACGACCCTGTTAAATAAGTTGTTAGTGTTTTAATTTGCTATTTAAATATAATACAGTATTGTTTTATATTTTTACATAATAAGTTATGGGCAAACTCAAGGTACTTGTTTTTATTATAATTAGTTGGGTGAGCCTTTCTGCGCAAACAATTGTAAATAAAAATCTAGTACCAAACGGAGGTTTTGAAAACTACCGTAAAAAAGGTAACAACCTTAAAAATGCCATTCCCTGGAAACCTGTTTCATCAGTCGATTACTACCAAGCGCCATTAAAAAATGATGTTGGCGCCTGCAAAGGAGCTCATGAAGGTGATTGCTGTGCCGGTTTGCGCTATCAAAAAAAATACAAAGAGTTTATTGAGGTTAAATTATCTGAAACCTTAAAACGTGGCAATATATATCAGTTTGAATGCTACCTGCGTTTAGCTTTTTGGAGCAACGCTATGCTGAAATCATTTGGAGTTTATATTTCTAAAGGTGGAATGAAGGCAGTTAACTTTCCCGAAAAAGAATGTGTAGTGGATACAGTTAATGCAAAAAGCGGTTTAAACGGAGAGCTTTGTTGGTTTAAAGTAACAGGCAATTACAAAGCATCTGGCGGAGAAAAGTATATAACCATTGGAAATTTTTCTCCGGACCTAAAAAAAGATATGCTAAAAATAAATTTAAAAAGTCCGGGTTTTAAAGAGGCTTATTATTTTATAGATGACGTATCGCTTAAATGGATAAAACCAAAAGATGAAGTGAGAACTGTTTATGTTGATAGTTTAAAATATGAAAGTGATTCGGTTTTACAGGTAAAAAACAATTTACAAACCGGAGAAAAAATTACGCTGAAGGTTTCTTTCGAGCTGGGTAAATCATATCTTTTGCCTGAATCATTTTCTGAATTAAATAAGCTATCTCAGTATCTTTTCAGGCACCAAAATTTTGTTATTAAAATTAACGGACACTCAGATAATTCTGGTTCTAAATCAAAAAACCAAAAACTGTCTGAACAACGTGCCCGTGCTGTTTTTGAGTACTTAATTACGCACGGCGTGCAAAACAAAATGTATTATCAGGGTTATGGAAGCTCTCAACCAATTGCCGATAACGAAACAGATGATGGTAAAGCAAAAAACCGACGGGTAGAGTTTGAAATTGTAAGGCAATAGAAAACTAATTCTCTGCCAATTTTTGTTTCTGATACAAATTAAAATACTCTCCTTTTAGTAAAAGAAGTTCGGCATGTGTGCCACGCTCAATAATAGCGCCCCCACCAAGAACAATAATTTCATCGGCATTTTGTATAGATGATACGCGGTGAGAAATGATAATGCCTGTTTTTTGTTGCGTTACTTTTTTAAAGTTACCAAGTATTTGTTGTTCGGTATCGCTATCAACAGCGCTAAGGCAATCATCAAAAATAAAAATAGAAGGGTTTTTTATAATAGCACGTGCAATTGAAATGCGCTGTTTTTGTCCGCCCGATAAAGTGATGCCTCGTTCGCCCACAACCGTTTCAAACTTTTCTGAAAAACCTTCTATGTTGTCGTAAACAACAGCTTGTTTGGCTGCCTGTTTTACTGCATCATCCGAATATACTCCTGAAAATGAAATATTATTTTTTATAGTATCAGAAAACAAAAAAACATCTTGTTGCACATAACCTGTTTTCGTCCTCAATTGCTGTAGGTTTATGGCTTTTATATCATTTTCGTTAACCAAAATACTACCCGAATTTACATCCATAAAACGCATAAGTAATTGCGCTATGGTAGATTTTCCGCTTCCGCTTTTACCAATAATGCCAATGGTTTTACCCTTGTTTATAATAAACGAAACATTTTTTAATGCATTAATGCCGGTATCTGGGTAGGTGTAGGATACATTTTTGAATTCTATTTTATCGTGCAATTCAAATTCTTTTTCGGTAGGGTTACTAATTTCAGGCTTGGTTTTTAAAAACTCATTAATGCGTTTTTGCGAAGCCGCAGCCCTTTGTACTAGCGATAAAACCCAACCCAACATGGCGAAAGGCCAAGTAAGTTTACTTACATAAAAAACAAATTGCGGAAAATTCCCAACTGAAGTAATTTGCCCTGCGGCATACATTTTACCACCAAAATAAATAATGGATAACATACTTAAGCCAACCATAAAAGCTATAAAAGGCTGAAAAGCAGCTTCTGTTTTAGCGAGTGCTAGGTTTTTTTGTTTATACTCATCAGCTTTAGTAGAAAAACTATCGTAAAAATGATTCAATCTGTTGTAGGCTTTAACTACACGTATGCCCGAAAAGGTTTCTTGTGCAACAGAGGTTATGTTTGATAATGCTTCTTGCGCTTTTACACTGCGCTTGCCAATAGCATCACTCACTTTAAAAATCATGATAGATAGAATGGGCAAGGGGGCAAGCACTATTAAGGTTAGCTGAGGACTCTCGTGCCACATAAATATAACTACGGTAGTTATAGTAACAATAGTATCTATAATATACATAACCGCCGGACCAACATACATGCGCACTCTGCCAACATCTTCGCTTATACGGTTCATTAAATCGCCAGTGCTGTTACGCTTATAAAAATTATGGTCTAATTGCTGGTAGTGGTTATATATTTCGTTTTTTAAATCAAACTCTATTAGTCGAGACACAACTATAATAATTTGTCGCTTTAAAAACATAAACAAGCCACTAAATACCGTTAAACCCAACAGTTGCAAGGCATATACTATATAGGTGTTTTTGGCTTCGGCATTTTGTGTTAGTGTCTTAGCAGCAAAAGCGTCGGTTGCATTTTTTATAATTATACCCTGACTTACCAATAACACGTTTGATATCAAAATAAACAAACACCCCAACAAAAGGCGGTAACGGTACTTGTAAAAATATTTATTTAGGTAGAATAGAGATTTCACTGAGAGAATGGATGCAAAGGTACAATTTTATGAGCTTAAAACTCATTTCTCTTTTAAAGCCAAAAACAATTTAAGTGCCTTTGAATTTACCTTTTTTAAATGCAGGTAAGGTGTTTGCTCACCACCAAACGAACGAAAAAAACGTTCTACGGTTGGTAACATGCTTCCACAAAAATTAAATTGCTTTGTTAAACTTGAAGATGCTTTTATTGCTTGCCAAAGTAATAAACTGTAAGCCCCGCTGTTTTTAAAATTTTCGTCGGCGCCACCCATTAAATAATAGGCACTTTGTGCATCCCAAACAATATAAACGGCTGCATGTATATTGTTATCGGCATCTTTTGCTAATAAAATTTTGCAGCAATTATTTTTCTTACAAGCCTCATCAACTTGTTTAACGTAGGTAAGTGAATAGGGTACTTTTTTATTTTGCCTTTTAAAACTTAGTGCGTTAATTTTATAAAACAGTTCTATATCATCACTTTCAGTAACCGTAATTTCTTTTTCTGCTTTGCGTATTTGTGTGCGTATACTTGAGTTAAAATCTTCAAACACCTTATCTAAATTCGATAAATCTTTTATTAAATAAGTGTAGCGGGTACTTTGGGTAAAACCTTTCCAATAGAATGAAAGATGGTTTTTATAATGAGGAAGAAAATACAATTCAAATAAATCAAATTTAGGTAGTTGGGTTATTAGTTCATCTAACACCTGTTGCTCATGACTTAATTGTGTTGCAGGTTTTTGTCCCGGAAAGTAAGTAATAATAGGTCCCATGCCGGGTGTAAGCATTGGCATGGCTATAAGCTGTAAATTATATTTCTTTTTTATAGGATATGCCCATGCCCCAATAATATTTCCGTTGTTTTCATGTATTATTGCATCCCAGTTTTGTGTACCGCAAACAGCATCCAACCACCAATCTTGCTGAAACAAACTTACATCTTTAGCAGTTTTACAATACTGGCGATATTTTTCTTTAGCAGTCATTTATTCCGGCTTTAAAAATAGAAAAATAAAATGGGAGTAAACTATAAAACAAAAGCCCCGCTTTTCAGCAGGGCTCTCATTATTAAAATACTATTTACTTATTATTGAATAATAAGTTTTTGTACATGTTTGCTTTGTCCGTTAGAGATAGTAAGCATGTATAAACCTTTTTGTAAGTTGGTAAGGTCTAAGCTAACATTAGCATCTTTTACCGAAGATTGAAACACTTCTTTACCAATCATATCGGTTACATAAAGCGTGGTAGCAGCATTAACTGATGGAATAGAAATAGTTACTAAACCTGTGCTTGGGTTAGGATAAACTGATATATCAGAATTATTTGAAATAGTAGCGATGCCAGCGCAAACGTTTACAGTTACTGTAAGCGGAGAAGATGTTTTGCAAGTACCCGAACCATCAAGACCAGTAACTACATATACAGTTGTAACGCCTGGACTTGCCATAACACTACTACCTGTTGCTGCACTTAAACTTGTTGATGGAGTCCACGAATAGGTACTAAGCCCGCTTGCATTTAGCGTAACAGTGCCTCCTGAACAAACACTAACCGAAGGAGCCACTAAAACAGGACTTGGTGTAGCAAGTACAGTTATTGTAAATGGAGTAACTTTAGTACAAGTACCTGTTTTGCCGGTTAACGAATAGGTTGTTGTAACAGTAGGAGTAGCAAAAGTTGATGAACCTGATGTAGCACTTAAAGTTCCTGCAGGAGACCATGTATAAGTAACTGCACCCGAAGCAGTAAGATACTCTGTACCACCAGTACAAACTGTACCCGTAGTTAATGATGTACCATATGGGTCTGTGATAGTTAAAGTTGGAGTTGGGTTTACAGCTATGTTAACTGTTTGTGTATTTACGCAACCTGATATAGTGCCTGTAACAGTATAAACTGTTGCTGCTGTTGGTTTTACGGTTACAGTTGAAGTAGTTGCACCAACAGTCGTCCATGAATAAGTATTTGCACCGCTTGCAGTCAGCATAGAAGAATCGCCTGAACAAATAGTTGTTTTACTAGCTGCTATATTAAGAGGACATGCTAAAGCAATTTTTGGACCTCTGTATTTATCCATGCCATTTTTACCCAACGGACGAGCGGTATCAGAAAAACAACCAGCCCAACCGTGTAAAGAGTCAAGCATTTGTACTTGTAACATTAATGCATATTCGTTAGCAAGTGATGTATTAGGAACAGTTTCTAACACGTTCCAAGTAGAACCATCATCTGGGGTTGTAGATGTTATCCAAGCGTTACCACCTTTGTTTAGTCCAACTGACATATAAGTGTTTTTACCAGGAATAACACAAATATCATTTGTTCCTAATTGAGTAGTTGTAGTAGTGGTAACAGCTGTCCAAGTTGCACCACCGTTAATTGTTTTTGCAATATTAAATATGGCAGTAGTTGCAGTTGTTGATCTGCCCCATGCAAGTCCATTTAAAGTATCTCTAAAAGCTACACCATCAACCTGACCGGCTAAACCTGGTAAAGCTGTAGATACAGCCCATGTTTTTCCACTATCAGATGATCTGAAAACGTGGGCTTTATTGGTAACGTACCACATTTTTGCTCCTAAAGCAAAAAAACCATTGGTTAAACCAAACTCACCCGAAACCGGGTTAGGAATGTTTGCATCAGGCACACGAGTCCAGTTGGTACCTCCGTTATGGGTGCGCCAAATTTCAAACTCAGTACCCGAACCGCTTGTATTACCATTTGGGTCACCTAAAGCTAAACCGTTATTTGCATCCCAAAAATGTACAAAATCAGGAAAATTGGCTGCTCCGGCAAACATCGTTAATGAGTCTGATGCATTTGTCCAGGTTACTCCACCATTTACTGTTTTCACAATTTTACCACTTGTTCCGTCAGCAGCTTTATCAAATATAGCTACATAAGCAATCATAGAATCAACAGCAGAGATGTTTGAAGAATTGTAAGTGTTTGTATCAGCCATAAAAGTACCGTGAGTAAAAACGTTACCGTTGCCTGTTTTTACAAATACGTTACTTGACCTAGCAGGTACAGTACCATCATAAATAAGACCCCATACAGTGTTTGTATCCACTGCATCCATCCAACGAATTCCCATTGCTGTGTCTACATTGATGTTATGAGCCTCCCAAATGGTCGACTGACTAAATGTTGCGCTTATTCCGGCAACAAGTAATGATAATGTAAGTAAAATTTTTTTCATTTTTTTGATTAGGTTTAATTTTTAGTAGCCCAAAGGTAAAAAAATATCGTCAAAACGATTACTTTTTCTTGAAAGTGGATATGAAATTTTTGGTAAAATCGCTAAGTACAAGGGTTCCAGACATTACCGCGCGCTCTAATAGCAACGTATCCCAGTTTTCAGTGCCCTCCCACATTACTTTTTTTAACATTTTCATTGCTTCGGGACTGCTTTCGGCCAATTTTATTGCCAAACTTAAAATAGCAGCATCCATTTCTTCATTTGTTTTAAAAACAGCGGCATACAAACCTTTTTGTTGGGCAAAATTAGCATCGTGCCACTCAGTTGCATTAATAGTAAGTTGGCAAAAGGCTGAAGTTCCCATTTTTCGTTCAACTGCCGGGCCAACCACAAACGGGCCAATGCCTACAGCTAACTCGCTTAGCTTTATAGCTGCATTTTCATTTCCAAAGGTGTAATCGGCCGCTGAGGCAAGCCCCACACCACCACCTACTGCTTTGCCCTGCACACGGGCAATAACAAACTTAGGTGCTTTACGCATGGCATTTATAACGCCTGCAAAACCTGAAAAGAAATGTTTGCCGGTTTCTATGTCTTTAATAGCAATTAATTCATCAAATGATGCACCTGCACAAAAGGCTTTATCGCCATCGCTTTTTAAAATGATAACCTTTGCATCGGGGTTGTTACCCACTTTTTCTATTTCTTTGGCAAGAGCCCGCAAAATTTCTCCGGGCAATGAATTGCTTTGCGGATGAAAAAATGTAACCGTTGCTATACCATTTTCAATCTGACTTTTTACATATCCGTTTTCCATATAAATAATTGATTTTTTTCAAAAGTAAAAAAATCGTTTCTAAAAAGTACCTTTGTAATGTTTTTTATGCGAGTTAAAATATACTTTATCCTTTTTTTTATTGTTTTGCTTTTTACCGCAAAGGCTAACACGAACGATACAATTCATATAAAAAAAGTACAAAATGTAAAACTTTTGGTTATTCCTGTACTTTATTATGCCCCAGAAACTAGGTTTGGCGCAGGTGCTGCCGGTGTGCTTAGATTTAAACAAAAGCATGAGCCTGATAGTTTACGACACTCCAATGTTTTATTTGCTCTGTCAGCTACACAACTTAGGCAATTGGTGTTGGGTGCCCCATTTCAGTTTTGGTTTAATAAAGAGAAATATAATATATATGGCGAGCCTACTTATCAAAATGTAAACTATCTTTTTTTTGGTGTAGGTAATAAAATACCACCTTATTTTAGAGAACGATACTTTGCCACTTTTGGGCGTTTTAGAATAACAGCTTTAAAACGTGTTTATCCTCATTTTTATGCGGGGTTTAAATACGCTTTTGATTACACAGGCATTACTCAGCTAAGTGATACCGGTAAGCTTATTAAAGGAAATATATCGGGTAGTAATGGGGGAATTACATCGGGTGTTGGCGGAACCATAAAATACGACAACAGAGATAATCAGTTTTATGCTACCAAAGGTTATTATGTAGAATTTTTTGCATTAACCAATAGTGCAGTAACAGGCAGTAATTATCGGTTCGACAAGTATTCTTTAGATATGTCTACTTATGTTGCTTTACCTCGCAGCCAAGTATTGGCATTTAATGCATACGGAACTATTAATACAGGAAATGTGCCTTTTTACCAAATGGCTGTTTTGGGTGGGGATAGTAAGATGCGTGGTTTATATCAAGGTCGTTATCGCGATAAAGATGGTTGGATTTTACAGGCCGAATATCGTGCGCATTTATTTTGGCGATTGGGCTTTGCTACTTTTGCAGGGCTTGGAGAAATTGCCCCAGACTTGAACCAATTTAATTTAAAATATGGGCATTTTACTTATGGTGCGGGCATTCGCGGTTTAATTGATGAAAAACAACACCTTAACGTGCGTTTTGATGTTGGCGTAAATAGCACCCACTTAAATTATTATTTTACCATAGGCGAAGCTTTTTAAAAAATGAATAAAACACCCTACTTAAAACAAAATGATAAAATAGCCGTGGTAGCTACTGCCCGAAAAATATCGGCAGAAGAGCTTGCTTTTGCTATAGAAACTTTTAAAGAATGGGGTTTGCAGCCCGTGTTGGGTAAAAATATTTATGAGATAGAAAACCAATTTGCGGGGAGTGATAAACAACGCGCCGAAGATTTACAATGGGCTATAAATGATGATAACATTAAAGCCATAATTATTGCAAGGGGTGGTTATGGCACTGTTAGAATTGTTGATGCTATAGATTTTACCAAGCTGAAAACAAACCCAAAGTTTATTATTGGCTACAGTGATGTTACGGTGCTTCACTCGCACATACACACGCATATTGGCTTGCCTACTTTGCATGCTACTATGCCTATTAATTTTAATAAAAATGCTGAAGCAGTTGAAACCCTAAGAAAATGTTTGTTTGGAGAGCTAGTTTCATATCACTTTGAAGTGAATCCTTTAAATAAAGTTGGAGAGGCAAATGGGGTACTAGTTGGTGGTAATCTTTCTTTACTATATGCATTATCCGGTACGGCAAGCGATATAGATACAAAAAATAAAATTTTATTTCTGGAAGATTTAGATGAGTATCTGTATCACATTGATAGGATGATGCTTAATTTAAAACGAAGTGGAAAGTTAGAAAACCTTAAAGCGCTTGTTGTTGGCAGCTTTACCGATATGAAAGATAACACGATACCTTTTGGTAAAACTACTGAAGAAATAATTTTAGATGCAGTAAAAGAATACAACTACCCGGTATGTTTTAATGTTCCTGCAGGACATATAGATAGAAACCTTGCTCTTTATTTTGGTAAAGAAGTTAATTTAAAAATTAGCCAAACTAATTGCTCGTTGACCTTTTAAAATAACAAGAGCCTCTATCAGCGGTTTTTGTAACAGTAAATTAACTGTATTATTTTTTATGTTTGAATTAAGGCTTATTTTTTACTTGAAGTTGGATTATGGTAAACATTAATTTGGTTGTATTGGGGTAAATAAAGAACTCCTGCTAAAAATTTCCGTTCTATTTTATCTAATCTATTAAAAATACTTAAACCATATGTTTTGGTTACTTCTTTATTGGAATAACCCATTAACAATAAAGTTGTTGGAAATACTTGAAATTGACTAATGTGGTTTTTATTGTATACATAATTAGAGTCGAGTGCTCTATTTATTTCTGGATTTTCCCCTATGTTAAAGACTAAAAATGGTATCGTAGCTTCCTCCGTAAAATTTTGGCAATGACCAATGTATTTTCCATATTCCATTATACTCTCTCCATGATCAGAAAAATAAAGAATTATAACACTGTCGTTTTCTATTTTTGGCAATAATTTTTTAAAGAACTCATCAACAGTCCAATTAAGAGCATTGTAATAGGTGTTTAATGTTGTAACTCTATCTATATTGACATCATTAAGTTGATAGACGGGTTTAAATATTTCTCTAGTTGGTGGATATTTCCCTGCGTAATTAGAATGGCAGCCTAGTTTATTAATATAAGTAAAGGTACATGAATCTTGTTTCGGAATTTCATCCAAATACTCAATAATTTTATGATCTATATCGTACAACTCAATTCCCTGATGTATTTTTCGTATTTCAATGTATTTATCGATGGCAAAAAAATCAAATTTAGTCATGTTGTTTTGCGGTTGCTCAGAATCATTTTGCCCATCAATAAAATAAGTTTTATAACCTGCTTGTTTTGCGTACTGAAAAATACTTGGGTTAGAAGCGTATAAAAAATTAAAATCAGGTAATTGATCTAACCTTAAACCACTTTGCAAAATCATATTCGATGCCCTGCTACAAGTTGCCGAAGAGCTTGCAATGCCATAGTTGTAATAACTATTTGATATGCTATCTAAAAATGGGGTGTTTTTTAATTTTTTATTATTTATGCCCATAAGATCTCCTCGTATAGTTTCATCTACTACAAAAAAAATGTGTTTGGCTAATCTTTTTGCGATAGGCTTAAGAGTTGGGTTGTTTCGTTTGCCAAAGTGAGGAGTTGTTTTTATTCCATATATTATATTGATAGGAACATTTAAATAGGTAGGAAAAGGAGTAATAAAAGCTGCAGTTCTAATAGTGATAATAATTGATAGCGTGATAAAACATAAGCCAACTAAAGATAGCAAGTTACTTACCCTCCCTTTTATCCAATTTTTTGTAAGTATGTGTAATAAGTAAACTATAAATATGGATAATAGAATAGCAATTATGTATTGAGGATAGTATAAACTAGCCGCTTCGCCGGCCCAATGTATTTCATTTAAAACAGTACTTGCTTGATTTATAGTAAAATCGGAGTTATGGGCAATAATAGTGCTAAACGAGATGACTAGAGAAAGTAGTAAAAGCGATAAAAAACTATACCTGATAAAGTTGTTTTTTACTAGTAAAAAAATGAGGGAGCTAAATATAAGCCCTAAATAGATTATAAAATATAAAATGGTTTGTACCAACCCAATCGACATAATTTTTTTCTCATAAATTAAATTATGAATTTGGGTTTTATCAATAAACAGAAAAAGAAATGCAAATAAAATAAAGAGTATAATTTTTTTTGGAAAATCAGATTTAATTAAAGACATTTTGAATAACCTTTATAGGATAATAAAGCAAAATTAAAAAAAATTATTAGTAAATCTATTTACTTAAATACAAGTTACGCTCACTATAAATGTTTTGAAAATATTCGTCGTACAAGTCATCAATAAAATAAATAGCCTCGCCGGTTGATTTCATTTCAGGACCAAGCTCTTTTTGTATTTCAGGGAATTTCTCGTAGCTAAATACTGGTATTTTAATAGCATAACCTTTTTTACGTGGACTAAATTTAAAGTCTTTTACTTTTTTCTCTCGCAGCATAACCTTAGTGGCATAATTTACATAAGGCTCATCATAAGCCTTAGCTATAAATGGTACGGTACGAGATGCGCGTGGGTTAGCCTCGATGATATAAACTACTTCATTTTTAACGGCAAACTGTATGTTAATTAACCCAACTGTATTTAAAGCAAGAGCAATTTTTTTAGTGTGCGCTTCTATTTGTTTAATTACATTTTCGCTTAAATCAAATGGAGGGAGCACAGCATAACTATCACCACTATGAATGCCAGCAGGCTCTATGTGTTCCATAATGCCTATAATATAAACATCGGTACCATCACAAATTGCATCAGCTTCGGCTTCTATAGCGTTTTCAAGAAAATGATCTAACAACACTTTATTCTCTGGTAAATCATTTAAAAGTTTTACTACGTGTTGCTCAAGCTCTTGTTCATTAATAACAATTTTCATGCTTTGTCCGCCAAGTACATAGCTTGGGCGAACGAGTAGGGGGAAACCTAATTCTTTTGATAGGGTAATGGCTTCTTCTGCATCTTCAATAACACCAAATTTAGGATAAGGGATATTGTTTGCTTTTAATAGGTTAGAGAAACTTCCTCTGTCTTCCGCCAAGTCTAGCGATTTAAAATCGGTGCCAATAATTTTAATGCCGTAACGGTCTAATTTTTCAGCCAGCTTTAAAGCCGTTTGTCCGCCAAGCTGAACTATAACACCTTCAGGTTTTTCATGCAGAATGATGTCGTAAATGTGTTCCCAAAAAACAGGCTCAAAATATAATTTATCGGCTGTGCTAAAATCGGTTGAAACCGTTTCAGGGTTACAGTTAATCATAATAGTCTCGTAACCACATTCTTTAGCTGCTAACACACCATGCACGCATGAGTAATCAAACTCAATGCCTTGTCCTATACGATTAGGACCGCTCCCTAAAATAATGACTTTCTTTTTATTTGAGCGGATGCTTTCATTCTCATCTTCAAAAGTAGAGTAGTAATAAGGTGTTTTTGCTTCAAACTCAGCAGCACAAGTATCTACTAATTTATATACGCGCTTAATGCCAAGCTCGTTACGTTTTTTATATACTTCGCTTTCTAAGCAACGCAATAAGTGTGCAACCTGCCTGTCGGCATAACCTTTTTGTTTGGCTTCGTATAAAAGGTCTTTAGGTATATTGGTTAAAGTAAATTTTGAAATTTCGTATTCAAGTGCAATCATTTCTTCAATTTGCTGAAGAAACCACATATCTATACGGGTAAGTTTTTGTATAGTTTTAATAGATATACCAAGTTTCATGGCATCGTATATCATAAACAACCTGTTCCAGCTTGGGCGCTCTAAGGCACGTAGTAATTCTGCCTGGTCGGTAATTTCTCTTCCATCGGCACCTAAACCATTACGTTTAATTTCTAAACTCTGACAGGCTTTTTGTAAAGCTTCCTGAAATGAACGACCAATGGCCATAACCTCGCCAACCGATTTCATTTGGAAACCAAGCTCGCGGTTACAACCTTTAAATTTATCAAAGTTCCAACGAGGAATTTTTACAATAACATAATCTAATGTAGGCTCGAAATAAGCGGATGTTGATTTTGTAATTTGATTTTGCAATTCATCAAGCGTGTAACCAATAGCCAGTTTACTTGCAATACGAGCAATTGGGTAACCGGTTGCTTTACTTGCCAGGGCAGATGAACGAGATACACGCGGGTTAATTTCAATAGCAATAATGTCTTCTTTAGCATCATCGCTTACGGCAAATTGTACGTTACAACCACCTGAGAAGTTACCAATGCTACGCATCATT
>Ga0207160_1028_pt1 | contig 40678 bp, 33 predicted proteins | sample Alteio_BWMinHeat_21_FD_153510 | JGI IMG/M metagenome (GOLD analysis project Ga0207160, IMG submission 153510) | Enriched cells from forest soil in Barre Woods Harvard Forest LTER site, Petersham, Massachusetts, United States -... | ecosystem: Environmental > Terrestrial > Soil > Temperate forest >... | reverse complement strand
GAAACTCCAGCTATAAGTGGCACCTGGAGTTGAAGCACTTGCATCAAAATGTGAGGCTGTTCCTTCACAAACAGGAGCAACTGTAAATGATGCAGTAGGATCTGGACCAACGATTACATTGTTAGTAGCCGTTACACTACACCCTCCAACAGCGGTTACAGTTAAAGTTACCGGAAAAGTCCCCGCTGCTGAATAAGTAAAAGTAGGTGTTGCTGTAGTAATATTAGAGCCTGTTCCTGCCCCACTAAAAGCCCAATTATATGTATACGTGGCAGAAGTACAAGGTGTAGAGGCAACTGTAGAAGTAAATACAGAAGCATTTCCTAAGCAAACTGTTGGGGCATTAAATGAAGCCGTAGGACTAGGGTTTATAACTACTGTTTGCGTAGTAGTACCATTACAGGTAGTAGTTGTAACAGTAAGTGTTACAACAAATGTTCCGCAGTTTGTATAACTATGCGATGTATTTGGAGTACCTACTGTAGATGTCCCAGTGCTTCCATCTCCAAAATCCCATTGATAACCGGTTATAGTTACTCCGGCAGGGGCACTTGAAGTGTTGGTGAAAACTACATTATTTCCTGTAAAACATTGGGGTGCGGTGGGCGGTGAATTGGAGGAAAAAACGGGAACAGGCCCACCACCATTAGCATTTACCACCGCCGTGTAGGTAGCTATACAGCCTCCGTCAGTTGAATCTTTTAAGGTAACGGTATAGTTGCCCGGTGGATTATAAACATGTGTCTGAGATGCACCTGTGGCTGAATTAACAGAGGCAGAGCCATCTCCAAAATTCCATTGCCAATTTACAATTGAACCGGAGCTAACCGTAGAACCATCCGTGAGTGTAACATTACTTCCGCAAGGCGGTACAGAATTGGTGAACAAAGGTGTAGGGTCTGGACTAGCTGTAAGTGTTGCAAACATACTTGGTGATGGGCAACTTGTAGCCGATGTAGTATTTAATGTATAACTACCGGGAGTGTTTGTTGAAAAAACTTGATTTGTTCCGACAACGGTATTTGATGAGTTGACCCAGGAATAAGTTGCAAATCCCGGCGGCCCTGTCAATATACCGGGTCCACCACCAGGGCATATGCCTTTGGTAAGTGTAATTAAATTAGAATTGCAACTGGCATCTATATAACAATAACCAAAATGCCCGCATTGGTTACAATCACTTACTATAAAATTCACTTGAATAGTGTGATTGTTATAAGCCGGGGCAGATAAATCTAAAGCAACACTTGTCCAAGGATATGTATAAACCTGATTATTTTGAGCAGAAACTGACCAACCATTAAGACTGCCAGACGTTGGTGCGGTTGCATCATACTCTGTACAAGGAATTACTGAGCCAGTAGTAATATCTGTAGCATCTACGTGGAAATAAGGTTGTTCATTAGGAGGGTGCCCACCACTATTTAATACTACTGCATATTGAAAAGTAAATATATTAGTAGATGGGCTTACTACAAACGAATAAACTGCTTTTTCAATTTTTCCGTTGGTACAAGCATTATTCAATAATAACGAATAATTATTACCACTTCCAGGAGCAATAGCAGATAAGCCACTATAAAAATCAGTTCCTGCATTATCTTGAGTGCAAGCACCAAAGGTTCCTGTTGCGTTAGTTACCCAAGTAAGAGCCCCAGGAGTTGTTGGACATGTGTTACAAGGTAAATTTGTTGAAGGTGAGCATATTTGTCCGCTAAAAAATGTCCAGCCATTTGTAGTACCGTCTTCAAAACCGGGGTTTACACACGATGTAGCATTTACATGAGGGGTTTGTGAATTTTCATTTTTATTAGCAATAGGTTGATTTATTTTTTCATTTAATAACTTCTTTTTAACTGCAATTTCCCATTCTTGCGTTCCGCTTTTTCTTGCTTTATCAAGGTCTTGAGCTATTTTACTTTCAGTTAATTTTTCTTTTTTATCAGTATTTTGTAATGAATTTATTTGGGCTTTTACAAAAACGCTCGTTATAAAAAACGCAAGTAATAATATAATTTTTTTACTCATGATATTTTATTATGAAATTTTTTAGTAATTAAATTTATAAATTATTAAGCAGAAAAACAACCTTTCCTCTGTTAAATCACAAAATGTTCGTAATTTTATATACGATTAAATCTAAAAGATTAACATTAAAAAGGATGTAAGCCCAAATTTAGAATACTAAATGACCAATTACAATAGGGTGATTAACTCATTTTTATGAGTCAATTACTTTATGGGGGTTAATAAACAGGAGTTAATTTTATTAACAATTAATTAAAAAAGACTAATTACTATCAAAAGGTGGTATATCAAAAACAAGCGGTATAATTTAACATGATCTTTTTTAATCATGTTAAATTATACCGTTAGGTTACTTATTTTTTAAAATTAATCGGGATGATAAGTTTAATGCTGAAATTACGCCCCATGTTGTAAACACCAACTCTGCCGGTGCTATAGTTAACAGGATAGTATTTAAATCGGCTCATATAATCCATATAAACGGTATTAAAAATGTTGTTGCAAACAAAGTATAATTTGCAAATAGTATTTCCGCTACTGTTTGTTACATCGCCACCTAAACCTGCATTAAACAACATATAACCTTCGGTTGCTTTTTTACTTGCGGCGTACTCAAACGGAGTCCCTGTTTGGCTGTAGCCATTATAAACGGCATACTGCTCGTAAATTTTATTTTGTTGAAAGCAATCTAACATGCCTGCTTTTATGTATGCGTTTTTAATTGACTTGCCTACTTTTTTAAATTTGAATTTAAGGTCGGCGGTAATTCTTGTAGGAGGTACAAAAGGTAAAACCTTTACCGAATCGGCCACATTTTTTAAACCACCCTGTACCACACTTAAGGTAGAGTTTAACTCAAGCCACGAAATTACACGTGGATGAATATTAAGCATAGCCTCACCACCATAAAGCTGCGCGTTACCCTGTGTATATTTATAAACCGGAGCGGGGCCAATGCTAACTGATGGAAATGTATTGTTTAATGAATCGCCACCATTTTTACTTGTTAAACCCTGTGCATAAATAAAATTACTGATACTATTATTAAACGCATCCACTTCAAAACTTATGTCTTTTCCATTCATGCCAATAGCCAAATCTTCTTCTAAACTAAATTCAGGTTTAAGATTAGCATCGCCCAGTTCCCAAACAACAGTTCCATCATGTATGCCATTAGCCGCACACTCAGATACGTTAGGAGCGCGATAACCACGTGCAACATTAACTTTTGCATAAAAGTTGTGTTTAAAATTATATACCGCACCAAAACTGCCCGACATGCCACTAAACTTTGTAGTAAAACCCTGAAACTCATGTATGCCACCCGCTTTGTCGGCTGCCACAGGTACTTGGTTAGAATCTACCCAATGGTCAACACCATTAAATGTTCTGGTATCGTATCTTATCCCTCCGCTTAGGGTTAGATTACCAATTTTTTCACTTGCGATAGCGAAGCCTCCAATCTGAAATAAATTATAGTTAGGTATAAGCATTAAAGTACCCAAACTTTGTGAATTTTGATAAAGACCATTAACACCTGTTGAAAAATTAAAACCACCCATTTGTGGAGCTACATAACGCACATCGTAGGTAGCGGCGTTTGATTGATAATAAATATCGGGTGTATTAACTATGGTTGGGTCGTTGGTTTCTTGTCGTTGATTTAACTGATACGAAAATAAACCTGTAATGCGCCCTTTTCCAACAGCAATACTATTATCCCAAACAACTTTTGTATGCTTAATATGTTGATTAATTACCAGCGGCGTATACGAAGTTTGTTCTTGATGCGAAGGAATAATATACGTTGCACCACCTCCATTAAACCCGGGGTAAGCAACTTGCCTCATTAAAGTACCTGTTGCTGAATCCCTTGTTCCATCCACAATACCCGTAGCCATATCAAAATAACTTGCATGAATTTGAGAATAACCCCATTTACGATGTATGCCAATGGTGCCATCGGCATTAAAATTACTGAACTGAGAATTTAGCACGTACCCATCAGCAGCATTTTGATAAGAATGTGCCATAATATTATCTATACGTCCACTCCACGAAATACCATTTTTAGTACCTGCCAAATGAAACATCTGATTAATTAAACCATTGTTTGTTTGGTAATTAGTTGCTATTTCTCCTTTCATTTGTCCTTCGGGCAACGGCTTTTCTGCAATAAGGTTAACTACGCCCGCAATAGCATCAGAGCCATAAGCAAGTGATGCAGGCCCTTTTAAAATCTCTACTCTATCAACCGAATTAGGGTCAACTTCAATTCCAAATTCATCAAACCAGGTTTGTCCCACCTGCATTACACCATCGTTTAAGGTCAGCACCCTGTTATAACCCAAGCCACGTATAACAGGTTTCGAAATACTTTGCCCATCTGTCATAGCAGACACACCTGGTGTTTTAGCAATAGCATCAATTACGTTTGTTGCCGAATTTTCGGCCAGATACTCTTTACTTACTTCGGTAACTGTTTGCGGTGTTTGCGCAGCTGAAGTGGCTTGCGAGTTTCCGGTAACAACAATTTCTTCCATTTCTCGGTTAGAAAGAGTTAGTTTGGTGTTAAAAGTAACAGCATCTTTTATATCAATTTTTTGTGCGTGCGAAGAGTAACCTAATAATTTAAACTGAACAATAAAACTACCTTTTGGTAAATATTTTATACTATACTCACCTTCGGCATTTGTGATGCCCGCCACTTTTAAATCGGGTATATAAATTACAACACCCGCCAATGCACTGCTATCTTTAGCATCAGTTATTTTACCCGATAAAACATTTTGTGCAAATGACGATACACTTATAAATAAACAACAAATTAAAATTATATAGTTTTTTAAATTTTTCATAACGATTTTAATGTTTAATAAATAAAAGGAGTTTAACGGCTGTACCGATAAACAGAATAGAGAAAGAAAAAGGAAGTTTTACGCTCTGGGTGGCGGAGTGGTTTTATCGTTATTGTTTTTTAAAACACAACTTGCTACAATAAAGTGTTTTATGTTGCCGCTGTGCAGTGCTTGTGTTTTAACCTGAAAAGGTTTATGCAATTCTGCTAAAAAAGAAAACGAAATTTGTTTTTTTGTTTTACTCTGCTTAAAGCCTTCAATTAGTTTTTCAAGAAAGTCTTTTTCTTTAGCATCTACTTTGCAAAGTAGTTTAATGATGCCGTTTTCGGTTTTAGATGATATAACATCGTATAAATTGTTGTTATAAGTAAACTCGCTTTGATTTAGTTTTAGTTTGGCAAATTGGTCTAGAGTAAACTCAATCTGCTGAATTTGCGCATGGTTTTCATCGTACTTGGCAAGAATTGTAAAACCGTATAAAAAGACATTAAAAACTACCGCCTGAAATAAAAAGGCTGTTAGAAAAAAGTATACAATTGTTTTTTTTAGCACCTGCTTTTAAAATAATTTACGTAAATAAATGAAATTTATTTCAAATAAAAAACTATTCTTTTATATCCTTTTTTATCTGCTCAATATCTACTGTTTCTAATAATCTTAAAATATTTGGAAAACTTTTTTCATGATAATGAAACCCGCCGTATCTAAATTCTTTTATAGCATCTTCTCTTGTCCAGCCACAGTTAATAATTCTATAAATAGCCACCATACATCCTGTTCTATCAGCGCCATGCTTGCAATGTATAAGAATAGGTTTTTTTGCATGTATAACAACTCTCATGCTTGCCACAATATCACTGTACGATATCGTCCAAGCGTTCATAGGCATATTTACTAACTCTAAACCTGTTTTCTTAATTTTATAATTATCAGTTTTCCTTTGTCTTAAATTAATGACGGTTTTAATGCCAACACTATCTAATAAAACAAAACCTTTATTACTGGGCTGTTCAGATCTATAAAGACTATCATCTACTTTATATAAATTAGTAAACCCCACTAAATTTAACTTATTGGCAGTACTTGGTTTTAAATCTGAATTTTGAGCCTTAACATAAACTGAGGTAAAAAATAAAATATTTACAGTAAAAAATATTTTTAAATGAAACTTCATAAATAAAAGTATAGGAATAATATTACTGAGCAATATAACTATTAATTATTTACATAAAAACGCTCTTTATATATGATAAATGAAAATCCAAAAAATTAACTACTTTTAAAAACCAAATATTTACTTATTAAATTAATTCATTTGAGTTATTTAGAAACAGTCAGAAAAGAAATGTCGACTAAGATTATTTTAATAATTGCCTTAATTTTTATAGGACAAATTTTATTTGGTCAAAACAATAAAAACGACTCTCTTCAAAAAGCTTTATTAACTACAAAAAGCGATACTGAAAAAGTAAATATATTTAATCGCCTAAGTGTTAATTACGATAAAACATCTGATTACAAAGCAGCCGTTACTAATGCCCGAAAAGCATTATCTCTTTCTCAAAAAAACTCGTTTCCTAAGGGGGAGGCAAATGCTTATTCTAATTTAGGAAATGTATTAATGGAAACTGCTTTATATGATAGTGCTATCTTTTTTTTTAATAAATCTTTAGAAATCCGATTAGGGCTAAAGGATAAAAAAGCAATAGCAAGTTCTTTCAATAGTTTAGGGGGCATTTATTTAGCTACCAGTAATTTTCCGGAAGCTCTTAAATATTACAAGAAATCACTGGTTATTCGAGAAGAAATTAATGACAAGTTTGGCGTTGCTGTTTGCTATAATAACCTTGGTAATATTTGTGGTAATCAAAGTAATTATGCGGAGGGTCTTCAGTATCTTTTAAAATCGCTAAAAATGAAAGAAGATCTAATAGCGGAAGGAAATAAAGAAATAGATAGCTCATCGATTGCAAAAGCTTACACAAACATTGGTCTCATATACCAAATGGAGGAGAAGTATAAAGAAGCTCTTTCATATCATACCAAAGCATTACAAATCAGAATATCGAGAGGCGATAAAAATGCAATTTCAGAATCATATAATAGTTTAGGGAACATTTTTTACAATAAAAATGATTTTACAAATGCATTATCTTACTTTGAAAAATGCCTTACTATTAAAATAGAAATTGGTGATCAATCGGGTAAGGCGGCTATATTAAATAACATGGCTGTTGTTTATAAAGATCAACATCAATATGATAAAGCATTAACTTTATTAAAAGAATCTCAAAAAATTAACGAAGAAATTGGGGATGAAGAAGGGCTGTTAAATGGCAATATTAATTTTGGAGGCATTTATTACAAGTTAAAAAATTATTCTCTATCAGAAGAGTATTTTAAAAAAGCTTTAATTGCTTCTCAAAAATTTGAAATCATTGATGATTTAAAGGAATGTTGTAAAGGTTTATCAGATGTGTATAAAGCACAAGGAAAATTTGAGCAATCGCTTGAATATTTTCAAAAATTTATCCTGTTTAAGGATAGCATTAATAATGAAGAAGCTTCTAATAAAATTGTGCGTGCCGAAATGAATTATGAATTTGATAAGAAAAAGGCTATAGAAGATGCAGCGCATGAAAAAGAAACAGCTATTGCCCTAGCTGAAAGTAGAAAACAAAAAGTAATTATTTGGAGCGTATGCGGTATTTTAATACTAGTGTTTGGCTTTGCTGTTTATGCCTACCGAAGTAATTTGCAAAAACAACAAATTAATAAAGAGCTTGATTTAAAAAACAAAAAAATTGAAAATGCCTACGCAATTATTGAAGAGCGAAATAAAGAAATAACAGATAGCATTCATTACGCTAAACGAATACAGCGCGCAATGATTACATCCGATAATTATATATCGCAATATGTAAAAAACTATTTTATTTTTTACCAGCCTAAGGATATTGTAAGTGGCGATTTTTATTGGGCAGTGAACCATCATGATAAATTTTATATGGCTGTGGCTGATTGTACTGGGCACGGTGTACCGGGTGCGTTTATGAGTCTGCTTAACATATCTTTTTTAAACGAAAATGTAATTGAAAAAAATATAGTTAATCCTGATATGGTTTTAAACGAGCAACGCAATCATATTATTAAAGCGTTAAATCCTATTGGTAATGAAGATAGCAAGGATGGAATGGACTGTGTTTTATGTGCTTTTGATTTTAATGCATTAACGCTCGAATATGCTGCTGCTAATAATTCATTCTATATCATTCGTAATAACGAATTAATTATTTGTAAAGCAGATAAAATGCCTGTTGGTAAATCGCCTACTGACGATCAACTGTTTACATACAATAAAGTTCAATTACAAAAAAACGATTCGGTTTATATATTTACAGATGGTTATGCCGACCAGTTTGGTGGCAAAAAAGGGAAAAAGTTTAAGTACAAGCAATTAGAAGAAATACTTTTAGCTAGTTGCAATTTATCTTTAGAGGAACAGAAACAAATTTTGGATACTAAATTTAAAGAGTGGAAGGGTAATTTAGAGCAAGTTGACGATGTATTGCTTGTAGGAATTAAGATTTAGTTTTATCTAATCCATGACTTATAATTTTTCCATCAGCTAACTCAATTGTTCTGTCAGAAGCTTTGGCAAAATCGTTATCGTGTGTAACAGCAATAATAGTTTGGTTAAACTCTTTAGTTATTTGTTTGAATATATCAAATACAATTTGCGTGTTTTTACTATCTAGATTTCCGGTAGGTTCATCACACATAATTATTTTTGGATTATTAATTAGAGCCCTTGCAATTGCCACTCGTTGTTGTTGTCCTCCAGATAATTTAGAAGCGGGTTTCAAAGCTTGGTCTTTTATACCAAGCATTTCCAATCGTTCGTATGCCTGATGTTCTACTTCTTCATGCGAAAATTTACCAAGTTTAAGGGCAGGAACCATTACATTTTTTAAACAACTAAATTCAGGTAAAAGGTAATGGAATTGAAATACAAAACCAATGTTTTTGTTTCTAATGGCCGCTAATTTATTAAGGTTTTGCCCAGTAATTTTTTCTTCATCAATAAATAATTCTCCTTCATATTCTGTATCCATGGTAGATAAGATATAAAGTAAAGTAGATTTTCCGCTTCCCGATTTCCCAACCAAAGTAAGAAACTCACCTCTGTATGCTTCAAAAGAAATATCATCCAGTACTTTAAATTTTACCGGATCGTAAAAATATTTACCTACACCTTTGGTTCTTAAAACTATTTTCTTTTCCATTACTTTCTAAATATGGCTACAGGATCAACTTTAGATGCTTTACGTGCCGGAATATATCCTGCAAAAAAGGTTACCAGTAATCCAACACCAACTCCTGTCATTGAAACCGAAAATTCAAACTGAATAGGGAAATAACCAATATCTGCCCCAATATAAATTCTACTTAAAAGTGTAACTATAATGCTAGATAACAAAAATCCTATCAAAGTTCCTATGATGCCCATTACCATAGCTTCCATTACAAAAATGCTTACTACATCTTTTCCAGAAAAGCCATTAGCTTTTAAAATAGCAATATCGTTTAGTTTTTGCGAAACAGTCATGTTAAGTATGTTATAAATTCCAAAGGCAGCTACCAATAAAATAGCCCACGATATAAATAGGAACATTACAGCGCGTATTTTTTTACCTGCTACAAATAACTCATTTGCGGCTTTCCAATCTTCAGTACTATAACCAGTTAATTTCCCTAGTACGGTAGCATATTGCACCGCTGCCTCAGGGTCTTTTATTTTAACGTAAATGTCGGTAACATAATTTGGCCCTTCTTCCAACAATTGTTGTGCGGTTGCCAAATTCATGTACGATTTACTTTTATCGGTAACCGCATTACTGCTTTTAAAAAAACCAACCACTTTCATTAATTTAATAACCCCAACCGACGATATAACGCTTATATTATCATTCAACTTAATATTTAGCTTATCAGCTATACCCACACCTATTATAATTCCATTTGGGGTGTTTAACAGGGTTCTTAAATCGCCTACAACCATAGTTGACTGTATGTCAAACATGGCGTCTCCTTCTATAATATTTAATCCCCAACCAACTCCGGTTAATTGTGATTTACCATTATTATAAAATATATTGGCAGTAACCATAGGCGCAGCAGCAGTAACATCCGGTTGATTTTTTATATCATGCAATAATTTACTAGGGTTAATAAGATTTTTTGAGATATTGGCAATTTTAGGATTTACAATTACTATAGTTCCTTTTTTACCTGAAGTATCTTTTGATAAAGGTTTACTTATATCATCTTCTTTATACACGCGTATATGAGGCGTTGTTTTAAAAATTGCATTATCCGAGTAACGGTTGGTGCCAATAATTAATGTGTTTAAACAAATGTAAATGGCAATGCCAATAGAAACCCCTAACGAAGCGACAATTGTTTGCCTTTTTCGGGTTAAAATATGCGTGAGCGCTATTTCTGTATTTACGCTTCTCATTAGTGTTGGTCTAAAGTAATAGTTGTGTTTTCATCTATACCGCTCTTAACTTCAACCCATTCGGTTGATACAAATCCTGTTTCAATGGTAACTTGCCCCTTGTCTTTTACATTTACTTTATTTCCGTAATCTAAATAGGTTTTGGGGATAACTAATAAATTTTGCATTTCATTGATAACCACGTTGGCTTGCAACTGCGTGCCCGAAATCCTGAAATCCATTTTATCGGTAAATTTCACTTTGCAATAAAACGATTGTGCTTGGTCATCAAAAGCAGGATAAATTTCGCTTACCACTCCGTTATAGTTTTTATCCTTATTGGTGTTTAATTGAACAATTACTTTTTGCCCCAGTTTTATCTTAGAAATGTTTGTTTCATCAATGTTTAACTTGGCGTAAATGTCATTTTGTTTACCAATAACGGCTATCACATCTCCTTTGCGTACATAATCACCCAACTGTTTTTGTTTTTGATATACTTTACCCCCTACAATAGCTCTGATTTCATTATTGCCTTGAAAAAAACTATTAATTCCGGTTTGTGATTTTTGAATAATTAATTGCTGGTCTGCTTGTTGTTTTAGCAAATTATAATTCTCCTGCAAAGCGGTTAGGTTTGCCTTTGAGTTTTCATAAGCAAGCGATATGTTTTCATACTCTAACTTAGAAACACTTTTATCATCATATAATTTTTTATATCTATCAGCTTGCAATCCGTCTTCTTTTAATTTAAGTTTTGCTGCTTCTATATTAGCTTCCACTTGTTTAAGTGCAGGAGCATTTGGCGATACATTTGTACCTGCAATAGATAATAGTGCATTAGCACTCTGTGCATTATATTCATTCTGCTTATTATCAATAACAGCCAATATTGCTCCTTCTTTTACGGTATCGCCTTCAATAAAATTTAAAGTAATAATATACCCTTCATTTTGCGCCGTAACATTATACTGGTTTTCGGGCACAAGCACTCCCGAAGCGAAAACAGTTTCTGTTATGCTCTTTCTGATAGGTTTTGTTTCGGTAGATTTTTTACCGCAGGAGTTTAGCATCACTAATCCTGAAATAACAGCTAATATTTTAATATAATGTTTCATTTTATGTTGTTATTAATGTCAATTTTAGATTTTGTGTACATAAGGTTTGCTAATGAGCTGCTATAGTTAAAGCGACTTACCAGCATATCATTAAATGCTATTAATAAATTATTGAATGATAAAATGGCTTGATTATACTGATTTAATGCCATTCTGTAATTATCTTCTTTTAGTTTAGATATTTGCTGATTAGCTAAAAACTGTGAGTAAGCTTTTTCATAATCTAAATGCAATTGATTATTAGAAATATCATTTTGAAGCTTGCTATGATTCATATTAATTAAAGCAGTATTATAATTAATCTTAGCATTTCTTGATGAAAGAATATGGTTTACGTCGGGCAGAAAAAAAGTAACTTTTGCACCAAAATAAGCGGAGTTAAGCCATGGGTTATTAGGGTTACCATCAAAAAACTGATTCACACTGTTTTGATAATATGAATTAGAATATAAAAGCGATAAAACAGGTAGATTTGATAATCTGTTTGTTCTTAAATCGGCTTTTGCGTATTCCATTTGCAATATATTAGCCTTTACTTGTAGTTGCGAGTCGGCATCCATATCAGGCGTAAATTGCTGATTGTAACTAAATTCGTCTTCAATATTAACTTTTGTATTTTGCGGCATTTCGCATAAAATTTTCAAGCTGTTGTATTGTTGTTCTAATGAAATTTTTAATTGATTTAACTTGTCTTGTAACACCAGCTTACTAACCGTGGCATCATTTACATCCTGCTGCCTTACTAATCCTTGTGCAAACTTATTACTTACTATTTGCAATAAAGTATCCGTTGCCGATAAATTCTTTTTAGTTATTTCTACTTGCTCTTTAAATGAAATAATATTAAAATAACAAGCCGCAATCGATTCGTGAAGTGATTTTTTATTCAGCAAGTTATTAGTAGCAGTAAGTTCCTCATTGATATTGGCTGTTTTAATTTGCGCCCATGCGCCCGGGTTTATTAAATCAATTTGTGGGGTAATATTAAAGTTGCTTACATACTGTTGTCCTAAAGTTATTTTTTCAAATCCACTTTGTCTTCCGCCAGTTAGCACACTTAATGGTATAAAACTTACCGGTAAAGTAGTGTTATCTGTTAAGCTAAATGTTATTGGGTTACGCAAATTAACCACGTTTGCAAGTGCGGCAATTTTTTGATACTTAGCCAATAAAGTTTGCTGGTAATTAGTTTTTGTAACCGAACTATTCTTATCTGCATAAGCGTATAAAGAATCGAGTTTAGTAAATTTTACTTCTGTTTGAGCCTTGGCTGATAAAATAAAACCAAGTAGACAAACTAAATGTGTAATTATTATCTTCATTTTACTTTTGATATTGCTTTAAGCCATTTAGGTATCAGTATTTTTCGTTGTTCCATTAAATTATTAAAATCATCTTGCTTTAACTGGCCTACATAACTCAGTATAGGACGTCCCACAAACGGAAATACTATCATTCCTATCAAATTCATAATATAATGAAGTGGATTAATATGAACAATTTTACCCTCTTGTACCGCTTGCTGAAACTGTTTAATGAAATAAGATTTTGTGATAATTTCCTTTTGGTTCAATTTCGAAATTAATGCTTGTGGATTATTGCGTATTTCGCTTAGTATAAATAAAGGAATATCAGGCTGATTGATTAGTAAATCAATATAATTGCTTACAAGGGTTTCAATTTTACTTTCTAACGAAGTTTTTTCATCGTTTAAAGCCACTATAATATGCTGACGAAAGTCATGTAAACTTTCTAACATAATAATATCAAAAAGCTTTTCTTTGCTGCGGAAATAATAATTAAGTAAGGCAAGGTTTATTCCGGCTTCTTCTGCAATATCTCTTGTACGTGTAGCGGCATAGCCTTTTTTGTGGAAAATAATTCGCGCTGCGTTCTTTATTTTCTCTTCGGTAGAAGAATCAGCAACTGGCTTTATTTTTAATTGCTTTTTCATAATTATGCGACAAATGTAAAACTATTATTTTGATTAAAACAAATAATTTAATCAAATGATTAAAAAATATGACATTTGTCATATTTTTGAAATATGGAAAACAAAAAAAGCCATTCGTCGAATGGCTTTCATTTCAGTTTATGTTCAATTAAAACTGAAATTTAAAAACTATGGAGCCCCTTTGGGTTTCAAATTTGTCGTCAGGGCTAAATTTAGCTTGTAGGGCTGCCTGTCTTGCTTTAGATTTTAACACTCCGCTTGATGTTGTAGTTCCTTTTCCTGTTGGGTCTGCATCAATTACGTTACCTTGTTTGTCAACCGTAATATAAACTACCACAATGCCTTCTTCTTTACCATCACTAACTTTTGGTGGCGGCACTAATATTTTTCTACCCTTTAAACTAAAACCTGAGCCTCCAGGCCCATCACCATGCCCTATACCATCAGGGTTATGACCAGTACCGCCTTTGCCATGTGTATCAGGGTTTCCATCAGGTGAGCCTTCGTTACCTGCCTGACCCGAATTTCCATCTCCACCACCTTGTGCCTTGTTTTTATTTTTTGTGTATGCGTTTAATAAATTTTTAGCGGCAGCTTCTTCCTCTTCTTTTTGTATTTCTTCCTTAGTTTTAGTAGGCGTTATAACTGTTTTGTTATTTTTTATTTTTGGGTTGTTTTCCTTCTTTTCTAAAACTTCTTCACCTGTTTTAAAATTTTCTTCCTTAGCATCACTTTCTTCTGCTTTGGCTGTAGAGCTTTTATCTACCACCACACTGGTAGCATCACCAATAGCGGGCCCTTCTACATTACCCGTGCCTTCATTATATATACCAAAATTAATTTCTTCTCCGCCATCTGCTGCCATCGGGAATGGAGGGTTTGGTGTAATAATTTTAAATAAAAATAAAAAAAGTAAAAGTAATCCAACAATCAATAGCGTTAACAAAGCAGCTGTTGCTCTGTCCTTTTTATTATTTTGTTGTTGCGTAGCTATCATTTACTTAGCATTAGTAGGCTTAGTTGCTAATACAGGTTTGCATTTTAATCTGTCGCATATTTGTAAAATATCTACTTCGTCTTGTATCGATAAATCTTTATCTAAATGCATTACTAATACGGGTTCTACTTTCCCTTTAATTTTTTCTGCAATTACACTTTCTATATTAGATAAGGTTACTTCGTGATTATCTACATAGTACTTTCTATCTGCTGTAACGGCAAGATGTACTGGTTTATTATTTTTGCTTATGTCTTGCCTTGGTTTAGAGCTTGCCAAGTTTACCTTTATCGAGTTAGGGCTAACCATAGTTGACAATATCAAAAAGAAAAGCAACAGAAAGAACATAATATCATTCAACGAATCGGTAGAAACCTCGGCTTCTCTATGTTTGCGACGTAAACTCATAATTTTATTTTTTAGAATTTAATTATTTACGAAGGCTCATTTAAAATATCTAAAAACTTCATTTTAGTTTCTTCCATGCGGTGAGCTAGTTTATCAAGTCGGGTGTTTAACCAATGGTAACCAACAAAAGCAAGTACACCAACAACCAAACCTGTAGCAGAACTAATCATTTTTTCATACAAACCGGTTGATATAACACTAATTTCAACAGTACCGGCTAAGGCTATATCATAAAATATTTTTACAACCCCAATAATAGTTCCTATAAACCCAAACATAGGTGCTATACGACCGGTGATATTTAAAATATTTAGTTTTTTCTCTAAGTTTCCTAATTGTACCGAAGCTCCTTCGGTCATGGCTTCACGAATTTCGGCTACTGGTTGCCCAATACGACTAATGCCTTTTTCTAACATAAAAGCCTCAGGTGTATTTTGTCCTTGGCACATTGCTTTTGCCGATTGTAAATTACCTTGCTTGATTAAGCTTTGTAAGCCTGTTAGCAAACCATCATTCTTTTTAGAAGCTTTGCCAATTACCAATAACCTTTCTATTAAAACATAAATGCTAAGCACAAAAAGAAACGCCATAGGAATCATCATGGGGCCACCCTTTGTTGCCATTGACAGTAAGTTAAAACTATCGGGAGGAAGCGCTGCAGGTGCCGCCTCCGCTATTTGATGAGTTGTGTCTGCAACAGCAGTTGTAACAGTTTGTACTGCCTGTGTAGCTCCCGATGGTGTTATTTGCAATAATATGGACATATTAATTTTTTTGCTAAGGTACTTTATGCTTAAAGGTCTAAATTTCACTTATCAACTGTTTTTAAACAGTTCTTTGTTAGTTGACTGACTTATTTAATTTTCGTCGATAAAAATTTAACATAAGAAGTGTTAATTTAACGATTCATAGAAAAAATTTAACATTTAGGATATGTATTTATAACGCAAATAGAATAATTTTATTTCATAATTAACTAAAACAAATAAATCATGAAACACGATCATCACGAAAAAGCTGCTGCTCACCATGAGAAAGCTGCTGCACATCACAAACACGCACATGCTGCTCATGTAGCAGGTAACCACGAAAAAGCTGCGCACCACGCACATGCTGCACATGGTCATCACGAGCATGCTGAACACCATTCTCATGAAGCTGCAAAGCATCATACCGAGCACCACGGTAAGCACTAAATTAACTATAGTGGTTTAAAATAAAAAAGGCTGTTTAATCAACAGCCTTTTTTATTTATATCTGTCACAATTCCTTTCTGTTAAACAGGTTTATTATCTTTACACGGCAATAAAAAACGTGGCGGTAAAACTTACATTTTTAGGAACAGGAACTTCACAAGGCGTACCACTAATTGGTTGCGAATGCAAAGTATGTCAATCTACCGATGTAAAAGATAAACGCCTGCGGACTTCGGTACTTATAAAGCACAACAATAACACTTTTGTTATTGACACCGGACCGGATTTTAGACAGCAAATGCTTAGGGAGAAAGTAAAGGATCTTAACGCCGTAATTTTTACACACGAACATAAAGACCATATTGCGGGCTTAGATGATGTGCGCGCGTTTAACTTTTTACTTAATAAACCAATGGACGTTTACGCTACTGAGCGCGTACAAAACGCTATTAAAAAAGAGTTTTCCTATATTTTTTCAGACGAAAAATATCCGGGTATCCCAAAAATAAACCTACACACCATAGCTGCCGATAAATTTACAATTGATGGGACTACGTTTATTCCAATTGAGGTAATGCATCATAAAATGCCTGTAAAAGGGTTTAGAGTTGGAAGCATTACTTATATAACTGATGCCAATTTTATTTCTGCCGAAGAAAAAGAAAAAATCAAGGGTTCTGAAATTATTATCATAAATGCGCTTAGAAGAGAAGAACATATCTCTCATTATACATTTAAGCAAGCCATTGATTTAATGTTTGAGTTAGAGCCGAAGAAAGCTTATTTTACCCACATATCGCATCAATTGGGTTTGCATAAAGAAGTAACAAAAGAATTACCTGAGTGGATAGAGCTTGCTTATGACGGACTAACTGTAGAGGCTTATTAATGGTTATTCTATAAACACAACATCATTTAAACTAATATCCATTGCTTTAAAAAGCGTTTCAGCTTTTAGCAAACATTCATTCCATTCTTCTTCGAGGTTACATTGTGCGGTAATAGCACTCCCTACATGAAACGATAATCGTTTCAGTTTTTCGTTATAAATGATGGTCCTAATAACAACGCAAAAATCAAAATCGCCATTTTCATCTATAATGCCCAATGCTCCGGAATAGATGCCGCGTGGAGAAAGCTCATACTTTTTTATTAGCTCAATGGCTTTTAATTTGGGCGCACCTGTCATAGAAGCGGGAGGGAAGGTTGCCTTAATTATATCAGTAAGATTTACATTCTCTTTTAACCTGCAATTAACCGTACTAAGCATTTGATGTACATTTTTAAATGTATGTACACCAAACAACTCGCTTACAACTACACTTCCTTTTTCTGCCACTTGCGATAAATCATTTCTGGCAACATCAAGCGCCATCACATTTTCAGTTTGCTCTTTAAGGCTGTGTTGCAAAGCGTTTTTAATTTTTAAGTCTTCAGCAACATTTGTACTTCTACGGGCCGTACCCTTCATTGGCTGACTAATAAGCACATTAACTTTTTTTTGAATAAACCTTTCGGGACTAGCGCAAATAATATAGTCATCTTCTGCTTTTATCAACTGGGCAAAAGGTGCCTCCGTTAATTCATTTAGCTTTTTAAATACTTGTTGTGGGTTTATAACTGCATGTTCGCAAAAAAACTCTATGCAGTAATTAATTTCATAAATATCGCCACGTTTTATGTGTGCCAGCAATTTATTTACATTCTCAATATATTTTTGCTTCGATAACCTACAGTAAATTGTTCCAATTTTAGTGATAGCATTATTCCTCTCATTAGAAACAGCTTTTGCTTCTATTTGCTTTCCATCTTCAAATAAAAATAAGGTATAAGGCATTAATAATAAATATTAGTCTTCTTTATCAAAATCTAACTTGCCTCCCCAAAAGCGCATCTGCTGCAAAGTCCATTGCTTACGACTTTGCATATAACCACCACCTATATTTCTGCCATATACACGTGGGTTAGGTAATAAGCAAGCTAAAATAGCGGCCTCCTCTCTGTTAATTTTTGCCGCCGATTTTTTAAAATAATGCCGAGCTGCTGCTTCTGCGCCATAAATGCCATCGCCAAACTCAATAACATTTAAATATACCTCCATAATACGCTCTTTGCTCCAGGCTGTTTCTATTAGTAAAGTAAAATAAGCTTCAAATCCTTTACGTATATAATTTCTGCCATTCCATAAAAAAACATTTTTTGCTGTTTGTTGCGATATGGTGCTGCCACCTCTAATTTTTTTGCTCTTTTCGTTATTCAGCATGGCTTTTTTCAAAGCTTCGAAATCAAAGCCATAATGTAATAAAAAATTTTGGTCTTCGGTACAAACTACGGCTAATTGCAAATGAGACGATATTTCTTCCAGTGGTTTCCAATCTTTTGATAATTTCATGTTTTTACCATCCTGTTTTTGTTCCACACAGCGTATAAGCATAAGGGGGGTAACGGGCACAGGTACAAATCGGTAAATAATAGTTGTGGCAATAGATAGAATTAAAAACCCAACAACAATTTTTAATATGATTTTTAGCACTCTCTTAACCATACCGCTAAAGTATTTGCTACTTTTGAAATGATTTAAGGTTAATTAAAATTCTTTTCAACAAAAAACAATGATTAAAAAATTTTGGATTCCCGGATTGGTTGCCTTGGTTTTAATTTTAGTGTTGCTTTATCAATATAAAAAATATCGCGTTGCTCCTAAGCAAGATATTGTAAGCATGGTTTGTAACGATACATTAGGTAGTCCTGTAAACATATCGTCCTTTAAGAACAAAAAAATAATTCTTACATTCTTTGGTACTTGGTGTAAAGATTGCTTGCTTGAAATGAAACAGCTCGATGAAGCTATGAAAAATAATCTTAAGGATGTACAGGTAATTGTCATTAGCGACGAACCGATGGAAAAAATTACACATTTTGCCCAACATAAAAAATATAATTATACTTTTTTGCAACTGCCAAAACCCTTTGCTAGTATAGACATATATGCTATTCCGGTTACGTACTTAATTAATAATAAAGGAGAAGTAATTTATTCTAAAGTAGGAGCCATTAATTGGAAAGACCCTGCCGTTATTTCTTTTACCGAAGAGAGTTTTAAATAGTAATTCAATAAAAAGAATAAACTAACTTTATAGTAAGATTATGGCACACGATCATTCACATCATAACCATACTGTTAGCAATGTAAACAAGGCTTTTATAATTGGCATTGTTTTAAATGCTGCTTTTGTTGTGGTGGAGTTTGTTACGGGCATTTACACCAACTCATTGGCATTACTATCTGATGCCGGACATAATTTAAGCGATGTAGCCACCCTTATCTTATCCTTATTTGCGTTTAAAATAGCTAAAAGAAAAGCCACCAAAAGGTACACCTATGGTTTTCATAAAGGCACCATTCTGGCTTCGTTAGTTAATGCGGTTATCTTGCTTATAGCAGTAGGAAGCATAGGTTGGGAAGCCATTCAACGTTTTATGCACCCCGAGGAAACACAAGGTAAGATAATTAGCATAGTAGCTGCCATTGGCATTATTGTAAATGGAATCTCTGCCTTATTCTTTTTTAGAGACAAGGAAAAAGACCTAAATGTAAAAGGAGCTTACTTGCATTTGTTTGCCGATATGCTAGTTTCGGTAGGCGTTGTTATTGCAGGTATAATTATTTTTTATACCGATATAAAGTGGATTGACCCTCTAATCAGTTTAATTATTATGATAGTAGTGTTATTTAGTACTTGGAGTTTACTTGCCGAAAGTTTTCGTCTATCCTTAGATGCAGTTCCTGCAGATATAAATCTGGAAAAAATTAAATCAGAAACACTAAAGATTAAAGGTGTAAAAGAAATCCATCACATTCATGTTTGGGCCATGAGCACTACTAGAAATGCTATGACGGCTCACCTTATTTTAGAAGAAGATTTAAACCAAAAACAAATTGCTGAAATTAAGCATACACTAAAACATGAGCTTGAACACTTGAATATTCAGCATGTTACCTTAGAAACTGAGAGTGTAAACTGCAAAGAAAAAGACTGCTAAATTCTTAGCAGTCTTTCCTGAAATCACATAAATATTAAAAGCATTACAATTCAAATTTAATGCCTTGCGCTAAAGGTAAAGTTGTACCATAGTTAATGGTGTTTGTTTGGCGGCGCATGTATATTTTCCATGCGTCTGATCCGCTTTCTCTGCCACCACCGGTTTCTTTTTCACCACCAAAAGCACCACCAATTTCAGCACCCGATGTTCCAATGTTTACGTTAGCAATTCCACAATCAGAGCCCGATACGGCTAGGAATTTTTCAGCTTCATGTAAACTTCTGGTCATAATAGCACTTGATAAACCTTGCGGAACATCATTTTGCATTGCAATGGCTTCATCAATTGTTTTATACTTCATAATATAAAGTATAGGTGCAAATGTTTCGTGTTGTACAATGCTAAAACTATTTTCAGCCTCTATAATGCAAGGTTTTACATAAGTACCGTGTTCAAAACCTTTACCTTCTAATACACCACCGGCAACTAATATTTTTCCACCTTCAGCAATAGCACGCTCAATGCCAACCATGTAATTTTTTACTGCATCTTTATCAATCAATGGCCCAACATGGTTATTTTCATCTAATGGGTTACCAATGCGTAATTGTTTGTATGCGTTAACTAGTTTTTGTTTTACATCATTATAAATGCTTTCATGTATAATTAAACGACGTGTAGTTGTACAACGTTGCCCTGCAGTACCAACTGCACCAAATACAGCACCCGGAATGCACATGTTTAAATCAGCCGTTTCAGAAATAATGATGGCATTGTTACCACCCAACTCTAATAACGATTTACCAAAACGTTCGGCAACTTTTACACCAATAATTTTACCCATGCGAGTAGAACCTGTAGCTGATATCAAAGGCACACGTTTATCGGTAGTCATAAACTCACCAACTTTATAATCACCGTTTACTAAGCAACAAATTCCTTCAGGTAAATTATTTTCTTTAGCTACTTGTTCCCAAATGTTCTGACAAGCAATTGAACAGATAGGTGTTTTTTCTGATGGCTTCCAAATACAAACATCCCCACAAACCCAAGCTAAAGTCGTGTTCCATGCCCATACAGCAACTGGGAAGTTAAAAGCAGAAATAATGCCAACTACACCAAGTGGGTGGTACTGCTCATACATACGGTGTAAAGGACGTTCGCTGTGCATGGTTAAACCGTTAAGCTGACGTGATAAACCAACTGCTAAATCACAAATGTCAATCATCTCTTGTACTTCACCTAAACCTTCTTGTAAAGATTTTCCCATTTCGTAAGAAACCAGTTCTCCTAAATGGTGTTTGTGCGCACGAAGTTTATCGCCAAATTGCCTAACAATTTCTCCGCGTTTTGGAGCAGGAATAGTACGCCAATGTGTAAAAGCTTCGGTAGCCGCTTTCATGGCTTTATCATAATCAGCTTGGGTAGCAGTTTTTACAGTAGCAATTAATTTTCCATCAGCCGGGCTATAAGATTCTAAATCATCACCTGATGCAAAAAAATTAGCGCCTGTTGAACAACCTAAATTTGTTTCCTTAATACCTAAAGCTTTTAATGTTTTTGAAATATCAATAGTTTTTTTTAGAGCAAGTGTTTCCATTTTATTTTAGTGGTTTTTGAGCTACAAAAATACGCATTTATTGGCATTTTAGGTAAACAAAAAAGTCGGCATAATAGCCGACTTTCCTTGTTATTAGTGCTTTTTATTCACATTTACCTAACAATTACCAATCTTTTATTTATAACTCCTTCGTTATTTGTAATGCTTAAGTTATAAACTCCTTCAGCTAAATTACTTGCATCAATATTAATTTTTCCGTTTATGGTTTGAGTTAAAACTAATTTGCCGTTTACATCAAATAATTGCATAGTTTGTTTAGAATATGCATTTGTTTCAATAACAAAGTTTCCATTATTCGGATTTGGATAAATTGATATTTGTTTGTTTCCTGATACCTGATTAATCCCCTGTATGCCAAGTATAACATTAACCAGCACCATTGTATTATTATTCATACGATAAATAGAATCATTTTGACAATATATAGCAGAATCTCCGCATGAAGAATAAGAAGCTACACAAATATTATATCTGCCTGCGGTAGCATATGTATGACTTACCGGATTAAACCCTACGGTTGAAGTGCCATCACCCCAATACCATCTGGCATTTACTGCATCAGATGGATAAACTATAAAAACATCCCAGGTTTGTGGCTGAACATCTTGAGCTATTGTATAATTAGGCATTTGGGCACAAGTCAACCTAGCGCAAGAGCCTATAATTACAGAATCTACGCAATAATTATTATTAGTACTGGTTGGGCTTGCTGCAGTTAAGGTAACTTTTAAAATAGTATCCATTTGAAAATTTGGTATATCTACCAATACAACATAACTACCTGTATCTACACCGTTAAATGTATACCCACCGTTATTATCAGTAGTAGTTCTGGCAGCACATCCACCACCCGGATTTCTGCCAAGTTTCACATCAATGCCTTTTAAAGGGGCTCCCATTACTTGATTATGTCCGCCACTGGCAAGTCTATGTCCATAGCTAGGCTCTGCAGTAACCGTACCGCTTATAACTCCGCTACCCGTTTGTGGTAGAATTTCTCTAATAGTTATGTCATAAGGGTAACCGTTACCGGTACATCCTTGATGACCAATTATTGTTGCCGAATCGGCCATATAAGCACTGGGAAAATAAGTACTTATTGCGTTGGTATAAGATGTTGCAGCAACTGCTTTCACTAAAAAATCATAATAACCATAGGGCAAAATTTGTCTGTAAGCGCCATTAGCTGTAATTGTTGCCACGCCTGTAGTATCCATAATCCCTGTTCCATTTAAAGAAAGTTGTTGATAGGTGTAAACTTGTCCTGAACTTACTGGATTACTATTTGGTTCAGTTATTAAACCATAAATAGTGTCAGGAGAATTACATACTAAACGTACTCTATTATTACCATAATCTGTAATATATAAATTGTTTGAATTATCAAAGGTTACTCCGGTAGGGCTCCATAAGGTAGCACTACTTGGTAACCCACCATCTCCTGCATATGTTTGAGAACCATTTCCACAATAAGTGCTAATGTTACCGGTTGATGAAGTAACTATTCTTATACGATTGTTGTACTCATCAGCAATAAACATATTGTTATTACTATCAAAAGCAATTTGTGAAGGATGTTGTAATTGCGCTGCGGTAGCTGATCCACCATCGCCTGCATAGCCACCTGTTCCATTTCCGGCTACTGTTGTAATAGTACCCATACTATTTATCATACGTATACGATGGTTACCCCAATCAGCAATATAAATGTCACCAAAATTATCAACGAATACTTTTTCAGGATTATTAAGCGATGCAGATAAAGCAGAACCGCCATCACCACCAAAAGTAGCGGTGCCATTTCCGGCAATGGTCGAAATAATGCCTGAAGGACTTACCATACGTATACGGTTATTTCCTCCGTCAGAAATGTAAATATTTCCATTAGCTACTGTAACACCAGTTGGATAATTTAAGGTGGCATTAGTTGCTTGTCCACCATCACCACTAAAACCCATTGTGCCATTTCCTGCAAAAGTGCTAATAATTCCTGCTGAGTTCACCATTCTAATACAGTGGTTGCCTTGATCTACAATATATAAATTACCATTAGCATCAGTAGCTATACCATTTGGTCCGTTAAGTTGAGCAGATGTTGCAGGCCCACCATCTCCGCTATAACCCATTGTTCCTGTACCGACAACAGTGCTAATCAGTCCACCCGAACTTGATGTTACTAAACGAATACAATTATTGGCGCCATCCGAAATATAAAAAAAAGTGTTCAACGATTGGTTGCCAAAAACTACCTGATTAGGATAATTTAATGAAGCTTTTGTAGCATCCCCACCGTCTCCGGTATAGCCCTGTGTGCTACTTCCTGCAATCGTGCTTATTATTTGTGCATTTATTTGTGTGAGGCAAAAAAATGAAGCAATAAGTAAGAGTTTTTTCATGATAAATTAATTTGAAACCAAAGATAGCCAATGCCTACAAATGCGCAAGCAAAAAATTATCGTTAAAAAATAAAGAATTATTTTAAAATTTGATAAACCAGAAGGCTTGCTATATAAGCCAGCACACTCATATACACAAACTGTATAATGGGCCATTTATAAGAGTTTGTCTCGCGTTTAACAACGGCAAGTGTGCTCATACATTGCATTGCAAAAGCATAAAACATTAACAGACTAAGGCATACAGCAAAGTTGTAAACTAATTTACCTGTCATCGGGTCTTTTTCCTGCATCATTTTCTGACGGATAGATAAATTATCTTCTTTATCTCTGCTTTGATAAAGTGTTGCCATGGTGCCCACAAAAACTTCGCGCGCAGCAATAGATGTAATTAATGATATACCAATTTTCCAGTCGAACCCAAGAGGCCTAATAGCAGGCTCAATAATTTTACCTAAATGCCCTGCATAAGATGCTTGTAATTTTTGGGTTTCCATAGCTATAGTAAGCTCTTGCTTTATGCTATCTGTATTAGCTTTGGCAAATGCTTCGATATAATTTTTTTCTATAGCCGCAAATTCTTTCTTAGGGCCATACGAAGTTAAAAACCAAAGTATAACAGAAATAATCATAATTACTTTTCCAGCATCAAACAAAAAAACTTTTACTTTATCAAACATAGTTAATAGCACCGTTTTTAATTGCGGAATACGATACACAGGCAACTCCATCATAAAAAAACTTCTTTCTTTTGTTTTTAAAACATATTTTAAAACGGCTGCAACCGCAATAGCAACAATAATTCCAAGAAGATAAAGCGCGGTTAGTAGTAAGCCTTTTACATCAAAAAAACCGAATCGATAATTAGATGGTACCATAATACCAATAAGCAATGTGTAAACAGGTAAACGAGCCGAACAACTCATTAACGGTGTTATTAAAATAGTGACTAATCTTTCTTTTCTGTTTGATATGGTGCGTGTGCTCATTATGGCAGGTACGGCACAAGCCATTCCGCTAATTAAAGGTATAACCGAGCGTCCGTTTAAACCAACCTTGCGCATCAGCTTATCCATTATAAAACTTACACGAGCCATATAACCACTATCTTCTAACAAACTAATAAAACCAAATAGTAAAGCAATTTGTGGTACAAATACTACAATGCCACTTAAACCTGCCAGTATTCCATTGGTAAGTAAGCTGGTAAAAAAGTTATCGGGTAAAATTTCTCTTGTTTTTTGTGTTAGGAATGAAAAGCCTGTTTCAATCCATTGCATCGGAAATTCAGCCAGGTAAAAAATACTTTGAAACATTAAAAATAGAACAGTAATGAAAACTACAAATCCCCAAAAAGGATGTGTAGTAAAGCGGTCAAGTTTATCGGTTGCTTTTAAATCTTTTCTTATCGAAGTATAATTAACACACTCTAGTGATATTTTTTTAATCTTTTCAAATCGAAAAAGCATATCTCTGCTTTCAAAACCGGTAAAGAATTTTTTGTTGTAAGCATTTAACTTTTCATCTTTTTCAATATTGCTTCTTTGTTTTAATAAAGATGCATAAACACTCGTTTGGTTAACAAACCTGTGTACACTTTCGGCATAATCTTTATTTACAATAGCTTGTATATTTATTAAACCCTGTTGTGGTTTTATGTTTTGTGCAAAAGCAAAAAAAGTATTTTTAACACCCTCAATGCCTTCTTGCTGACGAGCATTGCAGCTAACTACAGGTACTTGAATCAGTTCAGTTAATTTGTTTACATCAATTTCAATGCCATTAGCAGTAGCAGCATCAATCATGTTTAAAACAAGCATGCAGGGGCGGCCTAAATCTATTAACTGAGTAGCCAATAATAAATGACGTTTTAGGTTTGATGCATCAACTACAATTAAAATAATATCGGGATAATCGACATTTTTAGCATCCATTAAAACATTAAATGAAACTTGCTCATCTAACGATTTTGGAAATAAACTATATGTGCCGGGCAAATCAATTAACCTAAACCATTGCATTTGTTTAGTAATAGGGTTTTGTGCTTTGCACACACCTGTTTTTTTATCTACAGTAACCCCAGGGTAATTCCCTGTTTTTTGGTGAAGCCCAGTTAGGGCATTAAATAGAGTAGATTTTCCGCAATTTGGGTTGCCAATTAGAGCAATTTTAATCTGTTCTTTTGATGAAAAATTTTGTTGTAAGGTCGAAAATAAATCAGTGTTCAGCACGTTGTTATTTACTGATAAGTACAAACTGAGCCTCTGATTTACGTATGCTAACCAATGTGCCGTTTACTTCAAATGCAAAAGGGCAACCTAGGGGAGCTATGTGCTGAAGGGTTATTTTTTCGCCCGGAATGCAGCCCATTTCAATTAACTTTAATGCAAGTGTATCATCCGAAAAACTGCTAATAGTAGCTGTTTCTCCTTTAAGTAATTGCGCTAATGTTTTTGTTAAACCATCCATCACCATACAAAGATAAGAGATATGGAGGGCTTTTTTGATACCTCATTCGGGGTATATTTATACCTCAAATTCTATAACGTGTATATTGCTTTGAAGCAAGGATATGAGCTTATGATGGTTTTTTTCAGGCCCTTTAACTATGTGTGTGTAAGTTATGGTTTCGTTTATTTTATGGCGATAAACGCAAATGCCTTTTAAATGACTTTCTTTAAAAAAATGGGTTATTTCGTCTACATTATACTTATGGCATGATACCGTTATTTTATATGTTTTTTCTCTGTTAAATTGATCTATAAAACCTTGCAGCCAAATAAACCCAAGCAAAACAAGCATTACAATAAAAACCGAAGCAAAAGCAATAGTATACTCACCTATACCAATTGCCATACCTATAGCAGCTGATATCCAAACGGTGGCGGCCGTAGTTATACCTTTTACAGTGTTTCCTTCTTTAAATATAGCCCCTGCACCCAAAAAACCTATACCAACTACTACGTTACCTGCCACGTGAAAGTCTTTTCCCTGGGTTAGTAAACCTGATAAAATGGTAAATAAAGTAGCTCCAATGGTTACTAAAATTACAGTTCTAAAGCCTGCATTTTTATTGTTATACTCACGTTCGGCACCAATAATGGAGCCTGCAATAAGTGATATAATTAGTTTTGTTACGTTTTCTTGTATTAAATCAGTTGTCATGATTATTTATTACGTGAAGATACGAAATTTTAGGCTATAAATTTCTTTTTATAAACTCTAACATTTTGGTATACAAATGCAAGCGTGTGTTACCGCCAAGTATGCCGTGATTTTTATTAGGATAAGCCATAAAATCAAAGGGAATATTATTATCTATCAAAGCTTTTTCCATTTCCATACTGTTTTGAAAATGTACATTGTCATCTGCTGTACCATGAATTAAAAGATACTTTCCTTTTATGCTTTTTGTAAAATTTACAGGCGAGTTTTCATCATAACCTTTCGCATTTTCTTGTGGGGTACGTAAAAAACGTTCGGTATAAATATTGTCATAATATCTCCAGTTAGTAACTGGGGCAACAGCAATATTGGCTTTAAAATAATCTGCCCCTTTTGTAATTAATAGAGATGATAAGTACCCTCCAAAACTCCAACCCATAAAACCTATACGGTTTTTATCTACGTACGATTGAGCTCCCATATACTTAGCTACTTCAATTTGGTCAATGGTTTCTAGTTTACCCAACTGCATATAGGTTGCATCTTTAAATTTTTTACCTCTACATTGAGTACCCCTGTTATCAATACAAACAACAATATAACCTTGTTGGCAAAGCAATTGATGCCAAACATAATCCGATGCTTCATATTTGTTATTACATTTATTAGAACCAGGTCCACCATAAGCATATTGAAATACCGGATATTTTTTTGAAGCATCAAAACCAGTTGGTTTCATCACCCAGCCATTAAGCTCAACACCTTCTGATGTTTTAAAAGTAAAAAACTCTTTTTTAGTTAAATCGTATTGAGTTAGTTTTTCTTTTAGCTGTTTATTGTCTTCTAAAACTTTTATAAGCTTACCATCCGCACTATGTAATTCATAAACAGTTGGCGTGTTTGCATTACTATAATTACTTACATAGTACTTAAAGCTTTTGGTAAAATCCGCATCGGTTGTGCCTTTTAAAGAAGATAGTTTTACTTTCTTTTTCCCATCTAATGAAACGGCATATAAATCTTTTTCAGTAGCAGAGCTTTCACTTGATGTATAATAAACTGTTTTTGCGGCCTCGTTAAAGCCTTTAAAATCTATTACATCCCAACTTCCTTTTGTGATTTGATTAACAAGCTTGCCTGTAAAATCATAATAGTATAGTTGATTGAAACCATCTTTTTCACTACTCCAAACAAACCCTTTGTTTTTATCCAAAAAGGTTAAATCGTCAGTGATGTCAATATAGGTGTCGTTTTGTTCAGATAAGATAACTGTGGTTGCTCCCGTGTTAGCATCTGCAAATAGTAACTCAATTTTATTTTGTAAACGATTCATGCGTTGAACTGAAAGTGTGTTTGCGTCTTTAGTCCATGTTATACGTGGTATATAAATGTTTGTTTCAGCACCTATATCAACCTTCGTTGTTTTTTTAGAGGCTAAATCATAAATAAAAACACTTACAATCGAATTATCTTCACCTGCTTTTGGATATTTGAATTTGTACTGTTCAGGATATAATCCTTTATAAATAGGCATTTCAAACTCTTTAACGTTAGTCTCATCAAAACGAATAAAGGCAATTTTTGTTCCGTTAGCATTCCAAAAAAAGGCTTCGGCTTTACTAAACTCTTCTTCATATACCCAATCAGCCCAACCGTTTTTAATTTTATTTTTTTCTCCATCGCTTGTAATTTGAGTTTCGGTGTTATTATCTAAATCTTTTACAAATAAATTGTTTTCTCTTACAAAGGCTACTTTGTTGCCTATAGGGGCAATGGTGGCAAACATCTGCTTCCCTTTATCTGATAGGTTTTTTAGTTTACGAGTCTTTAAATCAAATACATAATTTGTAGCAGTACCCGAATGGCGATAAATGGGCTCAAAATCTTTTTTTAACAGCAACTTTGTTTCATCATCACTAAACGAGTAGTCTTCTATTTTTATAACATTTGTTTTTCCTTCCGGCATTAATTCACTTGCTTTTACAAGCACTTCAATCTTTTTACCTGTACTTAGCTCATACTTGGCTAAATCGTTGTTTTCGTCAAGCTGTGTGTAATGCAAACCATCATTCATGCTGTTAAAGCCTTCAAAAGTAGCTGCTTTAAAAGCCTTATCTTTCCATATTTCTTCTAAAGTAATTTGTTTTTTCTGTGCAAAAACTCCAATAAAACAAAAGGTTAGGGCAAGGGCTATTATTTTTTTCATGCTGAATATTTATAGCGTGAAGATAAATGTTTTGGTAATTCACCAAAGGCTAAAAAGTACAAGCGGTAAAAATTATTTATGTGCGATTAATTATAATTTTATAATTTTCACAAAAATTTTTTTGAATGAACGTTTTGCACGAACAAATAGGTGGAGTTTTAAAACTAAGTTTAAATCGTCCCGATAAATTTAACAGCTTTAATCGTGCTATGGCACTAGAGTTGCAAGAGCAGTTAGATAAAGCTGCCAGTGATGAAAATGTACGTTGTGTATTGCTAACGGGCGAAGGCAAAGCATTTTGTGCTGGGCAAGATTTATCAGAAGCTACCGACCCGCAAGGCCCTGGCATTAAAAATATTGTAGTTGAACATTATAATCCTATTATTTTAAAATTGAGACATCTTGAAAAACCGGTTGTCTGTGCTGTAAATGGCGTGGCGGCTGGGGCAGGAGCCAATATTGCATTAGCATGCGATGTAGTTGTAGCGGCACAATCTTCTTCGTTTATTCAGGCATTCAGTAAAATTGGCTTGATACCGGATAGCGGGGGGACTTTTTTCTTGCCTCGTATCATAGGTTTTCAAAAGGCTTTGGCTTTGGCTTTGTTAGGTGATAAAGTTACTGCCACGGATGCCTTGCAAATGGGAATGATTTATAAAATGATTGCCGACGAGAATTTGCAAACTGAGGCTATGCAATTAGCTGAAACATTAGCTAACATGGCAACCAAGGGTTTAGGGTTAACAAAAAAATTATTCAATCAAGGCTTATTTAATTCTTTAGAAGAGCAACTTAAAGCAGAAGGGATAGAACAAATAAAAGCGGCTTCTACGTATGATTATAATGAAGGGGTAAAGGCTTTCTTAGAAAAAAGAAAACCTGTTTTTAAAGGGAAGTAGGTGCCTCCTCTAATTGAGTCTGACTATCTTCTTTTTGCTTATTATCTAAATAAACAAGTGCTGCTATAAAGCCCCAAAAAGGAATAGACAGTTTATCAGTATCTAAAAAATTATTTAAAAAACCGTGTACAAAGTAGGTTATTAAACCTGTAAGTAATAAAACGGCTAATGTTCTCTGCGTTTTATTTTTGTTGTTATACACTACTCTAAAACCGGTGTTTAAAACAGTAAATAGTAAGGCAATAACCCATACAATTCCTAAAATCCCTTGTTCACTTAGCGGGCCAAGATACTCGCTATGCGCATTTCCATTGGTACCTGCATTGGTTGAAATAAGTGATCGCTCACTATTTTTTTGAAATGGAGCATACTGAAACATATAGGTACCAGGTCCCCATCCAACAAGTGGTTTTTGTTGAAACATTTTTAAAGCGCAACTCCAACGATTAATGCGCTCAAGATTACTATCATCAGTTTTAATATTTGTAACTGATTCTAAATCTTGGGATGCGTCTCCACCCGAAGCTGTACTATTCTGATTCAGTAATAATATTATTTGTGTTTGAAAAACAAAAAATAAAACTCCGGCAGTAAGAGCCGTAACTACAATAGTTCTAAATTTTATTTTCAGATATAAAACAAATGTTAAAGCTACGGCAACCATTAAACTTAACCAGGCGGCTCTTGCATAACTAAAAACAACCCCGGTTAGTATAACCGTTAAACAAATAGCCAGTATTGTTTTTTGAACAGCATTGTATCGTTTCATAAATAATAAGCCAATTAATGGTGGCACATACATGGCAAGTGCAGCTCCATAGGCCGTATGGTCATTATAAAAGGGAGAAGGAATCCAATCAGCAATATGTTCATCAAAATGATAAGAAGCATGTTGTATAGTTATAAAAGCAGAAACGGCTGTTAACGGAATAATATATAACCACAAATATTTAAAAACATTTTCTTCTTTTTTCTTAAACAAATAACTCATCATAAAATAGGCTGAAGATATAAACCATAATCGTGCAATTAAATATTTAAATGACACTAAGGGCATCTGACTTGTAAAACAAGTAAATGCCATCCATGCTACCTGCAAAAAAATTACAATAGTAACAGGATGTGTTAAAACCTTTTTATCAATTATTTTACCATAAAACTGATATATAGGCAGTAATAATAAAACACCTGCCATAAATGGTTCAGTTGGTATACTTAAATCAACATCAGCATTAACGCCAAGCTCCTTTAACGTAACAGCTAGCGGAGTGAAAAAAACAATAGATAAAACAAAGGAGTCAAAAGAAAAAAAAGCTAAAAGCAATAATAAAATCACTCCTGGAATTAAACAATAAAGCACAAACGTATCCATGTGCGAAAGCACAGCTAAAAAACCTAATAGATAAACACCACAAAGTGAGTAAAAAATAAAAAGTGTTTTATTACTCAGTAATTTTTGCATAGGCTTGCTTAATGTTATCTATATATAGAAAGTATATGCAGGATAATATAAAAAATACAAGACCACTAATTGGCACAACCACCCAGCGTTTTGGCCAGCTTGGTTGTATTGGTTTTTGTGGTACAGAAGCCACAGCCACAAAATTTATTTTGCGATTATATTCAAATAGATTTTTTTGATAATCGTCATTTGCTTGCGTCCAACCTTTTACTTGATCATCAAAATAAACAGTTAGTTTTCCATATTGTAAAGAGTAATTATTTATACTAGTAACTAATTCAGATAAAGATTTCCCTTTATTATCATTTTCAATTCCTTTTAGTTGTTCAGACATATTAATGAAATCTGATAAAGAATTATTATTGCCACCCGACTGCATTTTATATTGATTTTTAAATGCGTCATTTAATTGTATGCCAATATTGAGATACTCGTATTTTTTATTTAATTCGTTTAGTAAATTTTGTGTACTATCAACCAAATGTTTTTTGTGTTCTAAATAAATCAATGAATTTCTAACGGTTTCACCATATTTTTCTTTGTGCTCTTTTTCAATTAACCAGTTTACCCCATCAATAATTTCAGTTACAAATAATTTTGCTGTGTCAGCATTAAAATCAGAAGCTTTTATTTCAATAGATTCATATTTTGTTTTAGCAATTACTATTTTAGTACTTAAAATATCCTTTAATTTTTGCAAATAATTATCTTTTGTAGTGTCAATTTTATAATGCTTGGCAAGGCTTAATTTAGCAATTAAATATAATTGTATTTCGTCTGATTCTAAAAATTGTAAAAGCTGCTCTGCCTGAGATTCTTGCCCGTATGTAGCTAAACTGGATGGATAAACAAATGCGGTTGATGTATAAGTAGGTTTTATTATAAAAGTATAAAGCAAGCCCATTAACATAGCTATTAAAGTAGACATGAAAATGTGCTTTTTATTTTTATAAAGCTTTTTTGCTATTGATAGATTATTGTCCAACATATATTCTTCTCTCAAACCTATAATTTATTTTCAAAGAATTTAATATAAACTTCAAAATAAAATTTAAATTATCTTCAGTATTTACACAGTTTTACAAACAATTTTTTTAAAGAAACCCTCTTAGTTAGAAGAACCAGATTCTTTTGTGTTTTTTGAAGTAACTTGCTGATAAACAAATTTTGCTTTATCAATAAACACAAAATATATACATGCTAAAATAAAAACACTTATACCTGTAATTATCATAACTATAGTGCGCTTTGGCCAACTTGCTACTACCGGATAAGTTGGCTTGGATGCCATAGCAACAAATGACTTTTTATAGTTTAATTCGCTTAAATGTTTTTGGTACTCAGTTACAGCCATTGCGTATTCCCTAACTTGGTTTTCTAAGTAAGCCGACATTTTAACAAACTCTACACCATATTTGCCTAAGTTTGTTATAAGCTCAGTAAGTTTTGCATTACCATTCATATCTTTATAGTAACTCCTAGCGGCTTCTTTTAATTGTATGCGCATATCAACTACGCCATATTTTGAACTTAACTCGTCCAACACCTTTTGGGTACTATCAATATCGCGGGTTTTAAAATCTAAATATATTTTCGAGTTTTTTACGTCATCAGCATATTTTTCACGGTGTTCTTTTTCAATTAACCAGTTAACGGCTTCAATAATTCCGTTTACTAAAATTCTTGCGGTATCAGGGTTTCTGTCCTCTACCTTTATTTCAACTGATTCGTACTTTGTAATAGAGATACCTACTTTTTTATCATAAATTTCATCATAAGCAAACATGTGTGTTTTCTTAAGTGTATCTATTTTGTAATGTTGAGCAAGGTTGTATTTTTTGTATAAATATTGTCTTATATCGTTAGACTGTAAAAACTGAAGCATTTGCTCGGTCTGTGATTCCTCACTATACAAACCTAAATTGGCCGGATAAATATAGGCTGTTGATTTATAGATGGGTTTTATAAATAATGGCATAGTAAAAACGTATGCCAATACAATCGCTATTAAAGAAATAAGCAAAATATGCTTCTTTCGAAAAAATAGTACCCTAAAAATCTCTATGTTAGATTTATCCATAAAAAAAATTTTGCGGGGCAAATATAGTAAATCAATTTTTAATCCAAGGAAACACGCTCATTTAACTTTTCGGTAAAAAAAGCGGCTAATTTACTTTGATAAACCTTTGTTTTGTATTTTTCTATCCACCGTAAACCCTGTATAGTATTGGTTAAAAATATTTCATCAGCATTCATCAATGTGTTAAATGCTAATGCAATTTCATAACATAATATGCGATTTTCTTTTGCAATGTCGATAACCTGCTTTCTTAAAACCCCCTCTATACAGCCTTCGCTAAGCGATGGAGTATAAAGCGCACCATTTTTTACTATAAACACATTAGAGCTTATGCTTTCGCACACATTACCATCTTCATTAATAATGAAGCAGTCATCCATTTTAATGTCTTTTTTATAGATGCCGGCTAACACGTATATTAAAGCATTCCCTGTTTTTAAGTTTGAAAGCTTGTTTTTATGTTTTTTAATATCATGAAAAACATCTACTGTGTAGCCGGTATCATTAAGTATATATCCGCCTTTAAAACCTAGGTCTTCAACTTCAATTAAAAAAGAAATATCATTACTATTTGGAGTATAAAATCCACCTTCATTTCTAAAAATGGTTAACCGTACTCGAGCATCATTTTGTAAGTTGTTTTTGTCAATCAGCTCTACAATTAGTTTAGCTATGTTTTCTGAGCTAAAGGTTGGCGGAATGTTCATTCTCAGAACAGTCATACCAACCTTAATTCTTCGCAAATGATCTTGTAAAAAAAGTGCTTTGTTATTTACAACACGTATGGTTTCGAATAACGAATCTCCATAACGAAATGCCCTGTTGGCAAATGAAACCACAGGCTCGTAGATACTAATTAAATGCCCGTTATAATTACAAAAAGTGTCTTTAACTTCCATGCTAACCCCAATGTGCAAAGTAAAAGCATTTATTCTTCGGGTTATGCACTTTTTCTTAACAAAATATATTTTCGGTGGAAAAAATTAACTAGCACAATTATCTAAAATGGCTACATTAGTCCGATTTTTAAAATAAATTATTATGATTAAAAAAATTGCAGTTATAGGTTCTGGCACCATGGGAAACGGAATTGCCCATGTGTTTGCTCAATTTGGCTACCAGGTTTCGTTGATAGATGTAAATGCAGCAGCGCTTGAAAAGGCTTTAGCTACCATTACTAAAAATATCGACAGGCAAATTACTAAAGGTGCACTTACCGAAGCTGACAAAACAGCTGCCTTGGCTAACATAAAAACCTTTACCAAGCTTGAAGATGGTGTTAAGCAAGTAGATTTAGTAATTGAAGCTGCAACTGAAAATATTCAAATTAAATTAGAAATATTTAAACAATTAGATGCTGTTTGTGATGCAAATACAATACTAGCCTCAAATACATCTTCTATATCTATAACTAAAATTGCATCGGTTACTAAGCGTGCAGATAAAGTAATTGGCATGCACTTTATGAACCCGGTGCCTGTAATGAAACTGGTGGAGGTTATTCGTGGTTATTCTACGTCTGACGAGGTTACAACGCTTGTTATGCAAATGTCTAAAAACTTAGGCAAAGCACCGGTAGAAGTAAACGATTATCCTGGTTTTGTAGCTAACCGTATTTTATTGCCCATGATAAATGAGGCTATTTATAGTCTTTACGAAAATGTGGCAGGTGTTACCGAAATTGATACCGTAATGAAATTAGGCATGGCTCATCCAATGGGGCCACTTCAATTAGCTGATTTTATTGGTTTAGATGTTTGCTTAAATATTTTAAATGTGTTGCATGATGGATTTGGTAATCCCAAATACGCACCTTGTCCTTTATTAGTAAATATGGTTACTGCCGGAAGCCTTGGTGCTAAAAGTGGAAAAGGTTTTTACGAATACACGGACGGAAGCAAAGATTTAGTGGTTGCTGAACGCTTTAAAAAAAAAGAGCTAGCTGATTATTAGTCTTTAAAGATTAATCTCAATTTTTCCTAACAGTATTTAACGCCGAGATGAAATAAATTCATCTTACATTCGTTGTACAATAAAACAACGTATATGAGCAACGAAAAAATAAGCCTTTTATGGGCTGATGATGAAATTGAATTACTAAAACCCCATATATTATTTCTACAACAAAAAGGCTATGATGTTAGCACTGTTTGCAGTGGCGATGAAGCTCTTGATTTAGTTAAGGATAGAGCCTTTGATGTAGTTTTACTTGACGAAAACATGCCGGGCTTATCAGGCTTAGAAACTCTTTCTCGTTTAAAGACTCTACGTAACGATGTGCCGGTTATTATGATTACCAAAAGCGAAGAAGAGTATATTATGGATGATGCCATAGGTTCTAAAATTGCTGATTACTTAATTAAGCCGGTTAATCCTAACCAAATACTGTTATCGCTTAAAAAAACGTTGGATAACAGGCGTTTAGTAGGGGAGAAGACTAACACATCTTACCGTCAGGCCTTTCAGGAAATCAGCAACATGCTTTATTCTGATATGAATTATGAAGAGTGGGTTGAGTTGTATAAAAAAATTGTGTATTGGGAATTAGAGATTGATAAGTCATCTGACAAAAGCATGCTCGAAATTTTGCACACGCAAAAATTGGAAGCTAATAATGGTTTCAGCAAGTTTATAGAACGTAATTATTTAAAATGGCTTAATGGCACGGCAGATGAAACTCCTACCATGTCGCATACACTATTGAAAAATAAATTAATTCCTGAGTTAAATAAAGACGAATGTGTGTTTTTTCTTTTGATTGATAATTTACGTTACGATCAATGGAAAGTAATTCAGCCCATCATTACAGAACTATACAAAGTAGAAAGCGAAGAATTATATTACGGTATTTTACCAACGGCTACTCAGTATGCCCGTAATGCCATATTTGCCGGCTTATTACCTACTGAAATTCAGAAAAAATTTCCGGATATGTGGTTGAATGATGAAGATGAAGGATTAAAGAATCAGTTTGAAGAACAATTTTTACAGGCTCAGCTTAAACGCTTGGGTAAAGATGTAAAAATGAGCTATAACAAAATAACCAATCATAATGCGGGTAAAAAATTAGCAGAAAACATCAATAATTTAATGCAAAACAACTTAAATGTTATTGTATATAATTTTGTTGATATGCTATCGCATGCACGTACCGATATGGAGATTATTCGTGAGTTAGCTGATGATGAACCTGCTTATCGTTCAATTACCAAATCATGGTTAGAGCATTCTCCTTTGTTGGATATCATTCAGCAATTGGCGCATAAAAAAATAAAAATTGTTATTTCTACCGACCACGGTACGGTACACGTTAAAGACCCTATAAAAGTTGTGGGTGATAAGAACGTGAACACCAACTTACGTTACAAAACAGGTAAAAGCATGGACTATAACAAAAAAGACGTGTTTGAAATTAAAAACCCGCACGATGCTTTTTTACCTAAACAAAATGTAAGCTCGGTTTATATATTTGCTAAAGAGTATAAGTTTTTTGCTTATCCAAATAACTACAACCACTTTGTAAATTATTACAGAGATACTTTTCAGCACGGTGGGATTTCATTAGAAGAAGTAATCATCCCTTACATAACCTTAACAGCAAAGTAGGGAAGGAGTTAAGCAGCCTTTGATTCTTTTTGCTGTTTTATGTATCTTACAATGTTATAAATACATAACAAAAGTAACATCCAGGTTAGTAAGCTGCCGCCGCAACTTTTGTAGTATAAGTAATAGCCTACGGTATCTCCGCCAATTATTAAATTAAAAAATAACAGAAAACCGAGTATATAAAAAATAGCTCGGTTTTTATTTTTTGAGTTGAAATAATCTAAGGCAAGAACACTTGCTGCAAAAAACAGAGAAACCAAATGATACTCCCATGTAATGCCCGATACCAGGTTGGTAAATAGTAGGATAAAACTTAATTCAAATAAAGAAACCGGAGCTTTTTTAAATTGGCTATAAGCAAGCATGCCTGCAAAGGCAAGAAATAAGGATATAATGATGCATTTATAAATTAGGTTAATGGTAGCTGTAGGTAAAATGGTTATTATGTAATTATATTTATCTCCATCTGCTGTATAAGAAAATACTTTGTATAAGGCTGCCGACAGGCCATAGTTTTGTAGTTTGGGTTCAACCCTTCCTTCCTGAAAGGGTTGTAGAAAAGTAACATAATATTCTTGTAAGTCAATTACACCTTGATGGAAGCCGCGCATTAGTAAAGGAATTGCAATACAAATAATGGAATAAATAAATGCTCTGATGTAATTTTTGTAGTTGCTTTTACTCAATATCCATATTAAAATAAATAAGGGTATAATTTTTATAAAAGTAGCTACAACTACTAATGGAATGGCGTAATGGTCTTTTTTTATGAGGTGATTATAAGCGGCTGCAAGACTCAACAACAAAACCAATTCATTCATTTGTATAAACCAGGTGTGATATAAAAAATATCTGAACGATAAAATAAACCCAATAAACAAAGCCAGTTTAACATGAGTGCTTTGCGGTGCTACTTGTAAAATAATTTTCTGTGTGTAGTAAATAATCATCACCCAAAAAAGCAGGTTGCAAAAGCAAAACAAAGCCCCGGCTTGATGTAAACTAAATAAAGCAAGTAACTGAAAGCACATGGCTGCAAAAGGAGGGTAGATGTATCTTTCTGCCCCACCAATCTGACTATATAACGATACTCCGTTAATGTAGTTTTTACCTGCTTGCCAAAAAACAGTGAAATCTCCTTGTAAACTGACGTCTTGCCCCACTATAATAGATAGGATACTAAAGCCAATAATAAATAAACTAACAATAGAAATATATTTTTGACTACGTAACTTATCTTGATCAATAAAGAAGAGTGAAAGTATGTTCTTCATTAAGCTAAAATAATCAAATTAGTCTTGTAACTCTAACCAACGAAAGCTTTTAGCATCTAAAGTCTTAATTGTCTCAGCTAAATCTTCACCCGTTTTTTGAAGTATAACATGGTCGGTTTCTCCACTGGTAAGTGCAGCTTCCAACTCTTGTTTTTTACTTTCTAATGCGGCAATTTCCTTTTCTAAATCTTCAATTTCTTTTAAAATTTTGTACGACTTTTTGGTAGTAGAAATCGGTTTAGCTGCTTCTGCTTTAACCTCGGTTTTTTCTTTACTTTCAACTTTAGCCGCTAGTTTTTCTGCTATTTGATTTTTAGCAGATACCTGCTTTTGATTATCCTTCCAAATTCTATATTGAGTGTAAGTGCCGGGGAAATCACGAATTTCTCCTTGTCCTTCAAATACAAAAAGGTGGTCTATTAGCTTATCCATAAAGTACCTGTCATGCGATACAATAAGCACACAGCCGCCAAATTCAGTTAAAAAATCTTCTAAGGTTTGTAGGGTTGCAATGTCTAAATCATTAGTAGGCTCATCCAGAATAAGGAAGTTTGGGTTCTTCATTAAAATAGTAAGCAAAAACAAACGACGTTTTTCTCCTCCGCTTAGGGTTGACACATTTTGATATTGAACATGTGGCGGAAAATTAAAGCGTGCCAATAATTTACCCGCACTTAACGTTGTGCCATCTGCTAAGGGAATGTATTCTGCTATATCACTTACGGTCTCTATAATTCGTTTGTCGTTTTTTAGCACCATTCCTTTTTGAGAATAGTAGCCAAACACTACTGTTTCACCTGTTTGTATGGTTCCTTTATCAGCTTCTTCAAACCCTTGGATGATATTTAGTAGAGTTGTTTTACCCGACCCATTAGCACCCGACACACCAATCTTTTCGCCTTTTTTAAAAACGTAATTAAAGTGGTCAATTAATCTTCGCTCGCCATAAGCTTTAGATATGTTGTGAAGCTCTAAAATCTTACTTCCCAATCGGCTCATTTTTACCGACATTTCTACGCCGTCGTCCTCCTTTTTCTGTTTTGCTTTTTCTTCTACATCATAAAAAGCATCTACACGCGATTTTGATTTTGTACCACGTGCACGGGGCATTTTACGTACCCATTCTAACTCACGGCGATATAAATTTTTTGCTTTATCAATTTCAGATGCGTTAGCCAACATACGCTCGGCCTTCTTTTCTAAATAATACTCAAAGTTGCCTTTATAAGTGTAAAGCTGGCTGTTTTCAATTTCAATTACGTGGTTACAAACATTATTTAAAAAATATCTGTCGTGGGTAACAACTAAAAGGGTAAAATCATTATCAAATAAATAATTCTCTAACCACTCAATCATTTCAATGTCTAAGTGATTCGTAGGTTCATCAAGTACCAATAAATCAGGTTTGTTTAAAATAACCCTAGCCAAAGCTACACGCTTACGTTGACCGCCACTTAAGGTTTTCATGGCTTGCTTTAACTGTGTTATTTGCAGGCGCGATAAAATTTCCTCTACCTTATTCTCATAATCCCAGGCATTTAGGTCTGTCATTTCCATAATAACCGCATCCATGTCCACACTTGGGTCGCCTGATACTGCAAGGTTATAACGTTTTATTACATCGGTAAACTTGTTTTTGGCATTCAGTAAAGTATCAATTACTGTCATTTCTTCATCAAACACAGGCTCTTGCGATAGAAATTCAATTGTAAGTTCTTTTCTCCATGAAATACGGCCTTCATCAGCTATTTCAACACCTTTTAGTATGTTTAGCAGGGTAGTTTTACCTGTACCGTTTTTGGCTACTAAGGCAACTTTATCTCCGCGACTGATACCAAAGGTTATTTTTTCGAACAACACTTTATC
>Ga0207160_1016_pt2 | contig 42457 bp, 29 predicted proteins | sample Alteio_BWMinHeat_21_FD_153510 | JGI IMG/M metagenome (GOLD analysis project Ga0207160, IMG submission 153510) | Enriched cells from forest soil in Barre Woods Harvard Forest LTER site, Petersham, Massachusetts, United States -... | ecosystem: Environmental > Terrestrial > Soil > Temperate forest >... | reverse complement strand
ACCAAAGTTCCAAGCACAAGCCGAATCTGATGTTGATGTATTATTAAACACAGAGCCTGTACCCAAACAAACCTGTGCTACGTTAAATGCTGCAGTAGGTACCGGGTTTACCACTGCATTTGTAGTGGCTGTTGCTACACATCCTCCCGTTGCAGTTACTGTTACGGTTACCGGAAATGTGCCGGCTGTACCATATGTATGCGTTGGGTTAGCCGGTCCAGGAGCGGCTGGCCCATCTCCAAAATTCCATGTATTTCCAGCTCCATTAGTTATTGTACTGGTAAATACTGTAGCAGCGCCTAAACAAACAGGGGTAGTGCTTATAGCGGCCGTAGCATTAGGGTTTACAACTGCATTACCGGTGGCTGTAGCTGAACAAGTACCTACTGTAACAAGTAATGTTACCGGGAATGTACCTGCTGCCGGATAAGTGTGATTATCTGTTTGCACTGTTACAACATCTGTGTTAGGTGCTGCGCCGCCAAAACTCCAATTGTAAGTGCCACCTACTGCCGGCGTAGAAGCCGTAGCATCAAAAACAGACGGTGCGCCTAGACAAACAGGAGCAACTGTAAATGCAGCTGTTGGTAGTGGACTAACAATAACATTTGTTGTTGCAGTTACCGTACAACTTGAAGGAGCTGCAGATGTAACAGTCATAGTAACCGCAAAAGTATTTGCTGTGGCGTAAGTATGAGTGGGTGTTGCAGAACCAGCGGCGGCAGCTCCTCCATCTCCATAATCCCATATATAAGTAGCGCCATTAGTTACAGTACTTGTAAACACAGTAGCTCCTCCCAAACAAACCGGTGGAGCACTAATAGTTGCCGTTGGCATAGGACTGATAACAACTGTTTGTGTAATGGTTGAATTACATCCGGTGACATTAACTGTAAGTGTAACTACATAAGTGCCACTGGCAGTATAGCTATGTGATGTATTAGGTGCACCAATAGTAGATGTTCCCGTAGTTCCATCTCCAAAATCCCAATCATAACCATTAATAGTTACACTACCAGTGGTAGTTGATGAGTTAGTAAATACAACATTATTACCAACCAAACATTGCGGCGCAGTAACCGGAGAATTAGAGCTAAAAGAAGGATTAGGTCCACCGCCACCTGCACTAACTACAAAAGTATAAGTAGCCGCACATTTGTTGTTAGTTGTATCAGTTAAAGTTACTGTATAATTACCCGGAGTAGTATAAGCATGATTTTGATTTGCTGCGCTAGTTGCATTCACAGAGGGGCTGCCATCACCCCAGTTCCAAACCCAATTGGTAATTGTATCTGGAGCTGCAACTGTAGAACCATCCGTAAATGTTACACTGCCCGAACAGGGGGGATTACTGGTTGAAAAATTCGGGACGGGATCTGGGTCTTGTGTTAAATTATAAAATAAGGCAGGAGAAGGACACCCGGTTGCCAATGTTGTAGTGAGCGTATAGTTACCGGGAGTAGATGTCGTTATATTTTGTGTAGTAGCCCCCCCGGGTTGCCAGGAATAAGATGCCATACCAGGCGGTCCTGATAGAACAGCATTTTGCCCTGGACATAAAGGAATCAATCTTGTTATTTGTAAAGGATTGCAACTAGCATCTATATAAGCATAACCAAAATGCCCTGATGCATTACAATCACTAACTGTAAATGCTATAGAAACTGTTCTACCTATCATAGATGATAAATTCAGCGATACAGTGCTCCAAGGCTTGTAGAATACAGTACCATCAACAGCAGAAGCTGTCCAACCATTCAAATTCCCTGAAGTTGCGCCTGTAGCAGAAGCAGAATATTGAGCACAAGGAACAAGCGTGCCAGTAGCTACATCAGTTACTCTTACGTCAAAATATGGTGCTGCGTTTGCAGGATGTCCACCGTCTTGTAAAACTACCGCATATTGGAAAGTAAATGAAACGTTTGCAGCGCTTACCACAAAAGATTGAACAGCTTGCTGCATTAAATAACCACAATTAGAATTATTTAGCATTAAAGAATGTGTTCCTCCTAATGGAGCAGGTGCTACAACAGAAAAACCTCCAAAGCGGTCTGTTCCAGCTGCATTATAAGGTTGTGCTGAACAATCAGTAGGAGAACAATCACACGTGGTACTTACATCACCACCCACATTATTTCCTGCGTTCGAATTTACCGTGGAAGCAGCACCTATTGTTGTTACCTGATAAACACCACCACTACCACCGGTAGTGATACAAGTAGGGCAAGGTAAATTTGCACCTGCAACCGAATTATTAGTTCCTTGATTTAACACCCAACCAGTTACTGTTCCATCTTCAAACCCGGGGTTTGTACATGCTTGCATTACTTGTGGTGGAGTTTGAATTATTTTTTGTCCGTAAGAATTATTGGCGGTTCCGTTTGCGATATCCTGAGTTTGTTTCTTTAATAATGCGTGAAGCATTTCATTTTGCTGCTGTAACTCCCAAGCCGGCGTACCACTCTTTCTTGATGTTTCAAGTATTTGTATGATTTTTTCCTCACTTAGGTAACCTGAAGGGTATTCGATAGAAGTAATTTGTGCTTGAACAAAAATGCTTGTCATAAAAAAGACAAGCAATAAAAGTATTTTTTTAATCATGAGTGGTTGCGTTTGGTTTGAGAATTCCAAACCTATATTAATAAACATGAAAAAACAAGTTCCGGGTGTTAAAAAAACTCCAGTTTTAGACAATACGGTTGAAACAGGCGATTATCTTATATTTTTTTGCCAATTACCCAATGTAACCAAAGGCCAAACACGGCTCCAAGTAATTTGCGCATCTCCTTTTAAAAAGGTTTTCCATAAATTATTTACAGCATGTTGGTTAAAACCAATGCTCTCTAACTCAGCTAAATTTTCTTCGCAAAATTGTTTTAATTCGTTTTTCATCCAAAGTTGCCAAGGCAAAACAAAGCCCATTTTTTTACGATTTATTATTTCAGCAGGCAATAAATCCTGTAAAGAATCTGTCAATAATTTTTTAGGTGTATGAGGATATTTATGTTTATCAGAAACTCCTAGAACGTACTCTACCAATTTATAATCTAAAAACGGCACACGTACTTCAAGCGCAGATGCCATACTCATTTGGTCAGTATCGCGTAATAAAACATTTTGCATGTAGGTAGAAATTTCGGCAATAGAATATTTACTTAAACGATGGTTTTTATCATCAAATTCAAGTAAACGTAAAAAACGATAAACCGAATTCATGGGTAAATCATTTCGTTGCAAAAGCTGTTTAACTTGTTTATCCAACAACACCTGTCTCGATAAAGGATAGGCGTAATTAAAATTAACCTGCGGTTTAGAAAGTATTTGTGCTAATTTTTGTACAGCTATATTTTTATTGAAAGATGTTAAAGCTGCCGCACCCGAAACTCTTAATAATCTAGGAACAAAATTAAGCCACCATTGCTGCTCTAATTTATAACTACGTTTAAAAATATCGTAGCCGCAAAAAATTTCATCACTTCCTAAACCCGACAAAGCCATCGTAATTCCTGCATTTTTAGTAGCTTTAGATACAATATAGGTGTTAGGTCCATCACCACTTGGGTGATCCATTGCATTGAGAGCCTCGGGCAACTGTTGCAAAAAATCTTGTGGGTTTAATTTTATTTCGTGATGGTCTGTCCTAAATTTTTCTGATACTATGCGCGCATAATGCGATTCGGAAAATTCACTTTCATTAAACACTACTGAAAAAGTTTTTACCTGTTGCGATGATATTTTAGACATGGCACCAACTATAGCACTAGAGTCTATTCCCCCTGACAAAAAAGCTCCAAAAGGAACATCAGCAACCAAACGACGCTCTACCGCCTCGTAAAAAAGTGTACGTATATCTTTACAAATATCTTCATACGATTTCCCAATGCTTGCATAATTTACATTTTTTTCTAACTGCCAATAAGCACATGTTTTTACTTCATTATTTTCTATCGTAAGATAATGCCCCGGCAGCAACATTTTCACTTCGTTTATAATGGTGTTTGGCGCGTGTACGGTTTGATATTGTAAATAATCTACCAAGGCATCCTGATTGATTTTCTTTTCTATCAAATTTGATTGTAAAACAGCTCTTAGCTCAGAAGCAAAAATCAATGTGTTGTTTTGATAAGAATAGTATAATGGTTTTATACCCATTCTATCTCGGGCGATAAAAATATTTTTTTCTTGTTTATCGTAAATAGCAAATGCAAACATGCCATTAAAATGTTGCAGGCAATCTGCACCCCAACGCATATAGGCAGCTAAAACAACCTCGGTATCGGTTTGTGTTTTAAAAAAATACGGTTGTTCTTGTGTGCCTTGTATAGCACGTTGTAATTGCAGCCTAAGTTCTTTGTAATTATATAACTCGCCATTATAAATTATTACATAACGATTATCGTAAGAATGTAAAGGTTGTGTTCCGCTATCCGATAAATCAATAATAGATAATCTACGATGACCAAAATACGCAAAGTTATCATCCCAAATTCCTTCAGCATCAGGCCCACGATGAGCTATGGCATTATTCATTCGTTGCAACGCAACAATTGCCTTATCTTTTGTTACTTTAGAAGAAACTATTCCGGCAATGCCACACATTATACACCAATGGAAGTTAAAAAGTGTTTGTCGTTTAACATCAATTTAATTCCCTCTTCTAAGGATATTAAATTACGATTTAATAATTGCAACATTTTTTTATTATCGGGCTGACGACGGGTCATATCACCATCTTTAAGTGGTGGAAGGTGTACGATTTTTGAATTTGATTTTGTAATATTTATAATACTTTTAGCTAAATCTATCACAGTAATTATTTTATCGTTGCCAATATTAATTACATCATTTACAATTTCGTTTTTATAAAGACAAGCTAAACAAGTATCAATATTATCATCGATATATGTAAAAGTACGTGTTTGCAACCCATCTCCATAAATAGATATATCCTGATTTTTTAAGGCTGCCGATATAAAACGCGGCAGCACAAAATCGGTACTCTGACTAGGCCCGTATGTATTAAAAAATCTAAAAATGGTGTAATCTAAATTATATTCTTGCTGATAGCTTTTGCAAAAACTTTCACCAACGTTTTTTACAACTGCGTATGGCACCCGCGAGTTAAGCGGCGTAGTGTGTTCATGTTGAGGAAGTGAAACAGGCTCTCCATATACTTCGGAAGAAGATGAGAAAAACACACGTTTTACCGATGTGTTTTTAGATAGGTTTAAAATATTTTTTATTCCATCAATATCGTTTAATACACTAATCGGGTTTTCTTGGGTGCGCTGCACACCAACAACAGCTGCTAAGTGAAACACATAATCAAACTTATAAGTAAGCATAATTTCAGAAATATCTCTGTAATTATTTACATCGCCCTTTATAAATGTATAAGCATGCGAATGCTGCTCAGGTAGTTTATCTATAGACCCGGTAGAAAGATTATCAACTACTACCACAAAATTTTCTTTGTTATGAAATAGTTTTTCAACCAAAGCGCTGCCAATATTTCCGGCGCCACCAGTTACTAAAATTTTAATCATATAAATTTCATTAAGTTATCTGCCCACATTTTTGGTGTTATATTTTGTGCCAATTGATAACTATATTCTCCCATCAAATTTAACTGTTCTGTTGGCAATTGCATCATCTCTTTCAACTTTTCTTTTAAAGAATTTACATCATCTGTTTTAAAAATAAATCCATTTTTAGTATCTTGTAAAAAAGCCTCGGCTGCTCCTACCCTATCAGATACTAACAAAGGAAAGCCCATGGTGGCAAATTCGTGCAACACTACCCCCCAAGGTTCAAACAAAGAAGGCATAATAAAAACACCTGTTTGTTGAGCGTATTCTAAAAAATTTTCGGGTTGAACAAAACCACAATGCTTTATTTTAGGATGTTGTACTGGCGGCAAACTACCTGTACCCAAGCACCACAACTCCCACTCGTTTGGGTTTTCGTTTTGCAATTCTATAAAAGCTTGCCAAAGCTTATCTACGCCTTTAAAATCATAATATCGCCCTACAAAAATAAATCGCTTAGGAAAGTTTTGTTTTTTCTGAGCTACAATTTTATCTCTTATAGACGAAAAATAATCAACATCACAACTGTAAAAACCTAAAGTGATTTCAGTGTCTTTAAACCCTAATTTTTTTGCATATTTTCTTTGTATAGCACCCGGAACCCACGCGTGAGAGAATTTATTTTTCAATACAAATGGACTTAAAAAACTCGCAATATATTGCTTAAAGCTCCCTTTCCAATGCGTGTCTAAAGTAAGTACGGTTGGAACTTTTTTACTGTACCTTTTACAAATACGTAAATAATCTTTGTCTACCCATCCGCTACAAATAATTTTAGTGGGATTGATGTTTTTCACCAATTTTAATAATTCATCTTTAGAATAATGTTTGCGATTATATAAAACAATATTATTATCCGCTTCATTAAACAAAAAAGGAGCTTCATTATTAACCGGATATCGGATTACATGGATATTTACATTGTAGCTTCCAATTAATTTATTACAACATGCCAAAAAATAAGGAGCAATCTCGGTATATAGAAATACAATATTTTGTTTAATTAAATTCATTGTTGCATGCCTTCATAAATTTTCAATGACTGTATATATTCTTAATTAGTATTAGTTGTTTTTAATCTTGTTTGTCTATACTTTTCAATTGGCGAAGCAATTAGTTTATTTAAAACATAAGAAAGCAAAATTGTAATTAACACTATACACCAACTTGACTTAAGAATACTATAAGGTAAGCCTGAGGATATCATAATAATTAAATAATGAGAGATATAAATAGGATATGATAATTCTCCAATTTTATTATCCCATTTATTTTTCTTAAAAAAATTAAACAGAACAGGAACAGAAATAACAAAGCAGATATAGTAGATAATTAATTTAAATGGGAAAGGGGAATAAGCAATATCAGTTAGGGGCATAAAATAATATAGAAATATAAAAAGCAATATAACCGTTAAGGCTAGCATATTTAAAAAAAGAGAAATATTCCTTTTCTGCACTACTAAATATATTCGATAGGAGATGTATCCTAAAAGGAAAAACATAATCTCGGTCGGAAAAAAACGAAACGTCCAGGGGTCTATTTTTAAACCTAAATAATCGTAAATAAAAAGCCTGAGACCAAAAGAAATTAATATAATAGCCAAAACAATTTTAATTCCGTTTCTTAAAATAAAAGGTGCTATTACATAAAAAACAAGTTCGCAACCTAAAGACCATGCCTGAGGTATAAAAAGAAAGAAAAGCAAAAATGGGTTTGTTTCGCGGAAATTAGTAGTAAAAAACAGGTTTCCGTTTTCGGGTGTTATGCCTAAAAACATAACAACATCTTGACCAAATATTAATAAATTAGTTAATATTAAATAAGCAAAAGAAAAAAAATTAAATTTTACAGAAAAATAAGTGCTTATAATTGCCATATCATGCCCATGTGTCACTATATATTTTGCAAAACAAGCTAATAATGTTCCTAAGAGAACTGTCCAATAAATAGGATATAATTTAATTAATCTATTGGTTATAAATAATTTATATGAATTATTTACCCCAATATATTTTTCATTTAATATTAATGACATATAAAACCCCGATATAATGAAAAATGATTGCACAGCTATTTGCCCGCCGATAAGATGATAAATTCCAAAAAGTGGGCCGCAATGATGTATAACCACCGATATTGCCAATAAAAATCTAATTATTCCCATAAAAGCTATCTAAAATAATTTAAGATTCATTTTTCGACGCTAAACTAGTATTGCCTTGGTTAAATTGATACTTGCTATAGATAGGATACACTTCGATAGCCAAATAATATAATATAATTGGAGTAGTCATATAAAAAATTCGTCCAATATTATTACCCAGTAAAGCAATTAGGCATATAAAGTTTATTTGTAGAATAAGCATGCCAATTATCGAAATATTTTTTTTGACAACAGTTTGCTTTTTAGCCAGCTTATACATTATTACAAATAAGTAAGTAAATAAAATATTTTGTGTAAACAAACCTTGCCTTATATATTCAGAAAAATTTATTTTTGGAAACAATAACCTTGATATATATTGGCTATACTCTAATTGTTCAGGATGAGCGGGGGTGTATAGAATTGTACTTCTTAAAATCATATATATTCCAAAACAGATAACTGCAGCAAGAACTACACTTAAATAGTTTTTTAAATTTTTTCTATCAAACCAAAAATCAATTATAGCAATCAAACTTATAACCATAAAAATATACTCACGTTGAAAAACAGCAAGCAATAATAAGAGATAAATCCATTTGCTTTTTTCAGTATATGATTTAAAGATTAAGGCAAGCAATAATACTGAGAAGGCATCAGTAGCCGGGTTAATACAAAACACCAATGTTCCACCTCCCATTAAATAAAATAACCCCACAAAAAAACTGAATAATTTATTTTTAAAGTAGTTATAACATGTTAAATAAATTACCAAAGCAGTAAAAACAACAGCCAAATAACTTACCAATAGTGCATTAAAAAAAACTGATTGATTAATGTCAGGATTTTGGAACGAAGTATATGTATTGTAATAAATGCCCAGTTTATTAAACACGAATACAAAAAGTGGATTTAACAATCTTGTATTAAAAGGAGATCCTACGCTTTGTACGTCAAAGTCTTTATACAAAGGATAATAATTAAAAAAATCAACGCATGCTATATCCGGAGCAAAATATTTGTAGGCGAAATATAAAAAAGCATAGCTTAACAAAAAATAAACAGAAAGAGCCTTTAATGAATGTTTATAATTGCTTTTTTGTAACATGAGTTATTTAAATTTATCCAAAAGTAGATAATATATTTAATACTAAAGCATTTGGTATTTCAACCTCACATATCTTCTAGCTTGCATCTTTTTTTATGAAACTTTTATTATTATATTCTATTTTATTGTAATAGTAAAGCCAAAGAAAAAAAGGAAAACCATTTAAAAAGTAATTTCCTTGCCGTAATAAACAAAGCAGAATTAGAACCAAAAGAGCCCCCGAGACTATCCAATGGGTATCGTCTGCTCCCGAATTTCCCACAAAACAATTTAAAATGATGACCATAAAAAATAATACCCCCATTAAGCCGGTTTCTGATACCAAACGAAGAAAGAGGCTGTTAGCATCTGTACTATTAAGATCCGTTCCTTTAAAGCTAATTTCACCAGTTCTTGTATAAGAATATTTTTCATATGCTACAAGATGAGACCCCATTCCTGTACCAAATAGTGGATGTTCTTTAAAGTTTTCAAAAGCCACATGAGCGTTGTTATATTGCACAAAACTGGATGTGTTTAAATTTTCTATCTTATAATTTTGGTGTACCCATAAGGCCGTAGCTGCATCTACCCTTGATTTTACTTCATCAACAGTATTATATAAACCAATACCAGCTAAAACACCTACCACTAAAAACAAAGCTAGATAAGATATATAACCTAAATTAAGACCGATAATTAAAATAACAAAAAATAAACCTATATACCCTGTAGATGATTTGCTTAAATAAATAGCAATAAGAATAATATAGTTTTGATAGTTTTTATATTCAAAGTTTTGCTTACGGAAAATATTTAAAATAGCTACAAAAGCTGCTGGGCCTAACATAATTCCTAACTGAGCTGGTTCCATATATATCGAATTGATTCTTATTAAAGCGCCTTCTCCTGCAACAGCACTCCATTTATTAAATATCCACCCATAATCATATCCGGGTTTAAAATGAATTTTAAAAGATATATATTGAATAATGCCAATAATAGCCGACCAATAAGCCCATTTTAAATATAAACTAAACATTTTTTCAACATCAATATCATAATACTGGACTACGTAATAATAAAATATAGTACTTAAAAGAACTCCTGAAAAAATTTTTAAAAACAAAAACCATTCATTATTTCCCATCATCACCTGAAAAACCCCCACAAAAAACGGAAGCAGGATAATTTGAAAAGGAACTTTTGGCAATCCATATCGCTGGATAAAAAAAGGAAAGAGTAATAAAAAAATTAAATAATGTAAATAACCTTCAAAAGGGGTGGTAAAAAAAGTAATTGTACTTATAAAAATAGAAGTAAATATTAGAAAATCAACAAAGGTTTCTTTTTTCATTTTAACTAAAGATATCTTTAATCTGCAATTACTCCTCTAATATAGCTTATCTCTTTTAAAATAACCTGATTCCACATAAAGTTTTCTTTTACCTTTTTTACAGACATTGCTTTTTTATTTTCAATTATGTTTGAATTTGTTTCTATAATCTCTATTATCTTTTGTTCGATAACAGTCGAATTTATCGGTGGAATCAACCACCCATTTGAGGAATCAACCATAACATTTACGGCCCCTACATCGGTGGCTAATATAGCGCAACCACTTGCCATGGCTTCTAATATTACATTAGGCATTCCTTCTGCATGGGATGGTAAAACAAATACATCCGTTGCTCGTAAAATGGTTTTTATTTTTTCGGCATCGCTAATCGTTCCATGATATTTTATTTGAGGCGAATTAATTTTAAACTCCTCAGGTATCGGGCCTATAAAATGAAATTCGAAATTATATTTACCACTAAGGTTTTGAAGAGCAGTACTTAACTCCTTAACACCTTTTCTAATTTCATATCTTCCTAAAAAAGCAAAACGTATAGGTTTGTTTATTACAATGTTGTTTTCAAAAATCCAAGAAGATTCTATAGCTGCCGGGGTTTCAATTATTTTATTAATTGTTTGTGGCAAATTAGTTTTAATAATATCACTTATTCCGCCACCATACGAATAAACATAATCTGCCTTATTATTCAAGTACCTCATTAAAGGCAGATACAAATATTTTCTATACAAATTTATTGCCCCACTACCCCGCTGAAAAATTTCGTAGCCATGTAACCTCAATCCAATAGGCGGAAGCTTTTCCCCTTTTTGTTTCTGTTTAATAAAATACCAACCTGTATAACCCTTACTATAAATAAAATCGACCGGGGTTTGCTTTACAAAACACTCAAACATCATTTTAGAATGCAAATAAGATTCCTGCAAATAGTGCCAAGGCCATCTACCTTTATTCGGAAATGTAAATACAAATGGAGTGATGAATTTCTTTTCTTCTTCTGTAAAAAATTCCAATTCATTTATGTCATACTTGCTATCATTCATATGATACAAATCGACATGCACCCCTTGCTGCGCAAAGTATTTTACCAAATAGTAAGAATGTTTTTGCATTCCGCCAATTCGGTAAGGCCAAATTCCATCTGTAAGTAAAGCTATACGCACGAAAAAATATGCGCTAATTTACTGTTTTAATAAAGAATTTAATAAACTAATTTATTGCCCGAGCGCTACAAAAAAATTAAACCACATCATCAAATAAACTTGTTTGTGCATTGTGTTTGTTTAAAAAAGCGGTTGTATTAAGTCGTAACCAATCATTTTCCCCCATAAATTTTTTAACTGAAATCTGAAACAGTTTCTTTATACTTTCTGCTATGTTTCCTTCTCCACTCATGCGTGTACCGTAGCGAGAATCGTTTACCTGTCCACCATGACAATCACTAATTTGGTTCCAAACTTTTTGCGCCCTATCTGGATAATTTTTCTCTAACCAATCCTTAAACACATTAGCAATAGCTCCATTTAAGCGCACAATGGTATATCCGGCACGTTTAGCGCCATGTTCGGCAGCCATTTTAATTACATTAGGTATATCGTGCGATGTTATGCCCGGTATAATAGGTGCCACCATTACACCAACCGGTATACCAGCTTTACTTAATGCTTCCACTGCTTTAAATCGTTGTTTGTAAGTGGTAGTTCGTGGTTCAAGTTGCAAACGTACTTTTTCATCGGTAGATGTTATAGTTATCATTACATGCACCAAGTTATGTTTAGCAAGTTCTTGCAATAAATCTATATCACGTGTAATTAAACTATTTTTGGTTATCAAACTTACAGGGTGCCTGTATTTAAGTACAGTTTCCAAAACACCACGGGTTAGTTTTAATTTTTTTTCGATAGGCTGATAGCAATCTGTGTTACCGGACAGCATAATGGGCAAAGGTTCCCAACCTTTTTTCGAAAACTGTTTTTCTAAAGCTTCGGTAATGTTTTGCTTAACTAATATTTTCTGTTCGAAATCCAGTCCTGCACTATAGCCCCAATATTCATGCGTTGTACGCGCATAACAGTATAAGCAACCATGCTCACATCCCTGATAAGGATTCATTGAGTAAGCCCTACCAATATCAGGGCTATCTACTTTATTTATAAATGTTTTTGGATAGGTCGGTATATATTGAGTTCTTCCGCCAAGCCCTGCTTCTTCATCAATGCCTTCAATATAAAAAGCACCTACCGTATGTTTTTCAAAACGGTTATGCGTGTTTATCTGTGCACCTCTCCCTTTTAAATATTTATCATCTGCCGCATCTGCCATAGTATAAATTTACAACGCAAAAAAACGCTTGGCTTAACTGTTTAAAACTAAACTTTTCCCTTTATTAAATGGGTTTTGGCTGCTTTAGGCAAATCCTTAAAACAAAAAAGCCCGCTATCTTTTCAGATGCGGGCTTTTTATAATCTGTAAGAAAATTATTTTTTCTCTTCAGTAGATTTTGTGTCTGTTGCTTTTTTGTCTTTGCAACAAGATTTACCATCTTTTTTGCATTCTTTACTGCAAGATTTTTTGTTTTTGTCATCGCCTTTTTTGTCATCGCCAAAAGTTGAAGCCGACATAGAAGTTGCTCCTACAAAAGAAGCTAACGCTAAGGTTAAAAAGATTTTTTTCATTTTAGTTTTTTTAATTGTTATAGCAAATATATGTTATTTATTAATCTGTTTTTGTTATTTCTTGTGAAAAACCTACCAGATTTCTGCACGTTTATCGGCAGGGCGGTACATCTTATTTGTTTCTTTTACATTAAAAGCCTCATAAAACTCTTTCATATTAGACAATGGGCCAAGTACCCTAAAATTACCTGGACTATGGGGATTTGTGGCAATCATTTGCTTTAAAGCCTCAGGACGTGATAAGGTTTTCCAACCTTGCGCCCAAGCAATAAAGAAACGTTGTTCGCCAGTAAAACCATCCATTACTGAAGATTTAGCTCCTTTTAAAGAAAGTTTATATGCATAGTAACTCATGGTTAAACCACCTAAATCGGCAATATTTTCGCCTAAAGTAAGTTGCCCGTTTACATGCAAAGTATCAATAGCCACAAAAGCATCAAACTGATTGCGAATAAGGCCTGTACGGCTTTCAAAATTTTTCATATCTTCATCTGTCCACCAGTTTTTAAGATTTCCATCGGCATCATACTTTGCACCCTGGTCATCAAAACCATGCGTAAGCTCATGCCCAATAACAGCACCCATTACGCCATAGTTTGCAGCATCATCTGCCTTAGCATTAAAGAAAGGAGGCTGCATAATGCCTGCCGGAAAAACAATTTCATTATAACTTGGGTTATAGTATGCGTTTACAGTTGGAGGCGACATACCCCACTCTGTTTTATCAACCGGTTTGCCAATTTTATCAATCATGCGTTTGTATTCGTAATGGTTAGAACGCAGAACGTTAGCCACGTATGAGTCGTTTTTAATTTCTAAAGTAGTATAGTCTTTCCATTTATCAGGATAACCTAGTTTGCGAATAATTTTAGCTAGTTTTTCCAAGGCTTTTTGCTTGGTTATATCACTCATCCACACGCGTGTTTTTATACGTTCTTTAAATGAGGTAAAAAGATTATCAACCATTTCGTTTACTTTCTTTTTTGACTCAGCGTCAAAATATTTATCTACAAATATTTGTCCTAAGGCTTCGCCAATGCTTCCATCAATAGTAGCCGATACACGTTTCCAACGCGGTTTCATTTCTTTAGCTCCCTGCAAAGTAGTGCCATAAAACGAAAAATTCTCTTTTACAAAAGTAGCACTCATAAAAGAAGCTGTTTGATGCACAACACACCAACGTAAATATGTTTTCCAATCAGCAATAGAAACACTATTTAGCATTTGGTTTAGTTTATCAAAATAAAGAGGTTGTCGTACTATGACATCTGTAAATGGAGCTGTAACCGCAGCAGCAGTGAGATATGTATTAAAATCTATATTGGTTTGTTTTTTAAAAAAATCAACTTTGGTAGATTTATTGTATTGTTTATCAGGGTCGCGTAACTCTATACGTCCCATAGAACCATCTGCTAATTGACTTTCAATACTAAAAATTGTTTCAGAACTTTTTACTGCTACATCGGCTTTATCACCCAATAACGAAAACATATTTTCGATATGTTTTTTGTAAGCAGCACGTATGCTTTCGTACTTAGCGTCAGTATAGTACATTTTATCAGGTAAGCCTAAACGTATTTGGGCAAAATAAACTGCATTATCATTACTGCTTTTTTCATCGGCATCTATGGCAAAGGTAAATAAACCACTAAGGCCTTTACTATGCAACTCTGCAATGGTTTTTAATAAATCTGTTTTATTGTCGATTTTACTTACACTTGTTAAAAGAGGAATAATTGGTCCATAACCTTCTTTTTCAAGTTTTACAGTATCCATGCCAACATGGTAAAAATCACCTATTTTTTGTTTGTTGCTGCCTGGTTTTGCCATTTTATCGGCAGCACACTCTTCTAATATTTTTTTAAGATTATCGTTGTTACGGTCAGCTAACTCATTAAAGCTACCCCAACGGGATTCTTGTGCAGGAATTTGTGTGTTTTTAAGCCAGATTCCATTGGCAAATTGATAAAAATCCTCACGCGGATCAACACTTTTATCTATATCGGCAATTTTAATGCCCGGGTTTTGTGCATTTACATTCATGGCAGTAAGCGCAATTAGTGTAGTTTTTATTAACGTTTTTTTCATTACTTGTATTGTGTGATATAAATTTTTATCGAATATATGGCTAGTTTTTAATTGTGCCACATTTTTTTGCGTGTTTTATTTAAGAAAATGACTAACGGAACAATGGCGTTTTGGGTGGTTTGTTAATTTACACCTCCAGTTTAAGCAATAATAGGGCTTCCTTTTCCTTTAGAAAACAACAATAAACCACCAAAAGTGATGATACCATTTAACAAAATTATTTCGTTACCCGATTGGTAGTCTTGTATAAGCTTAGGTAGCCAAATATTTAGCCCATACGTAAGTACAGGCGATGCTAAACAAATAACTGGTATAATGCTATCGGTAACTTTACGTTTTAAAATTATACCGAAAGAGAACAAGCCCAATAAAGGGCCATAGGTGTAGCCTGCAATAATTAAAATAGTATCTATAATAGCCTTACTGTTTATAGCATTAAACACTAAAATACAAGCCCATAAAAGCACCGCAAAAGCTATATGTATAAACCTGCGGTAAAACGTTTTTTTGCTTTCGGCTATCGGCTTTTTATCAAACTCAAACATATCAATATACATGGATGTTGTAAGAGTTGTAAGTACTGAATCGGCACTTGAAAAAGTAGCTGCCGTTAACCCAATAATAAACACAAGCCCTGCAAAAGCCCCCAAATAATTGAGTGCGAGGTTAGGAAACACACGGTCGGTTAAAATTTTTCCCGCTTCATTCATTGGTAACGGAATATTTTTTTCTTGCTGATATAAAAACAATAATGCACCTAAGGCCAAAAAGAAAAAGTTTACGATGACCAATACAATACTAAACCAGTAAATATTTTTTTGCGCGTCTTTTAATGAACGACAGCTTAAATTTTTCTGCATCATATTTTGGTCTAGGCCCGTCATGGTAACAGCAATAAAAACACCACCTAAAAACTGTTTAAAAAAGAAAGTTGATTTATGCCAATCGAAGAAAAAAACCTGCGAATAACTTGAATGTGATAGTTTAGATACCGCTGTACCAAAACTCCAATCGGTACTTGAAATAATAGCAGCAATGGATAACACCACACCCAATATCAAAAAGAAAGACTGAAAAGTATCCGTCCAAACCAAAGTTTTGATGCCGCCTTTGTATGTGTACAAAAGCATTAAGGCTATAATAACCGATACACTTACCGCAAACGGAATGTGAACAGTTTCAAACCTGTCGAACACAAAAAACTGGATAACACCTGCAGCTAAATATAGTCTGCCGGCAGCACCTAGGGTGCGCGATAAAATAAAAAAGAAAGATCCTGTTTTCTGTGTGTTTCGCCCAAAGCGGGTTTCCAGGTAAGTATAAATAGAAAGTAAATTCATTTTATAATAAAGTGGCAGTAACACCTTGGCAATAATAATATAGCCAACTAAATAACCTAACACCAATTGCAGGTAAGAAAATTGCGTGTTAATTACATTACCCGGCACAGAAATATAAGTAACACCTGAAAGCGAATCGCTCAACATACCGAAAGCTACCGCATACCAAGGCGATGCCTTGTTACCAATAAAATAGGTGTTAGCATCGCTTTTTCTGCTGGTTATGTAGGCAATTAGCAGCAAGCCGCCAAAATATAAAGCAATACAAAGTAGTATAAAGGGTGCCGACATAGGTTTAGCTAAGATGCTGCTTTTAGGGTTTACTATTTCCGGCGAGCATAGTTTTTCTCCACATAAAAATGTTTAATAAAATATGAGAAACAACCTGCACAATTGTTTATTTTTACGTGGTGGAATTACCCTCAAAACTTTTAGATAGTGCCGTAAACGAATTTTCTCGGTTGCCCGGTGTTGGACGCAAAACAGCTTTGCGTTATGTATTGCATTTATTGCGTAACGAAAAAGATTCTTCGCACAACCTGGCGCAATCTATTTTAAACATGCGTACGAAAATTAAATTTTGCAGTAATTGCTATAACGTTTCTGATACCGAGGTTTGTGGCATTTGCACAAACGGCGCACGCGATAAAAAAATTATTTGCGTAGTGCAAGATGTACGCGATGTAATGGCCATTGAAAATACAGGCATGTATCGTGGGGTGTATCACGTACTGGGCGGTTTAATTTCCCCTATTGATGGCATTGGTCCGGCAGATTTATTTATTGAAGCTTTACTAAAACGTATAACCGAAAACGAAACCAACGAAATTATTTTTGCTTTAAGCGCTACTACCGAAGGCGATACTACTGCTTTTTATTTATCTAGAAAACTGCAAACGCTTAATGTATCTATATCAACCTTAGCACGAGGTGTGCCTGTTGGCGATGAGTTAGAGTATACAGATGAAGTTACCTTGGGTCGCTCATTACAAAACAGAGTTCCTTATCAGAAAAATTAATTCTGAGCATTCCTACTTATTTCAATCCTTAGGGCATCCTGAAAAAATTAATTATTTTTAGAAATATTTTAGATGAGCAATTTTCTTGATACCCCTATAGAGTATTTAAAAGGCATTGGCCCGCAACGCGGTGATATGCTGAAAAAGGAATTGCAAATTTTTACCTATTACGATTTACTTAGCTTATATCCTTTCAGATATGTTGACCGCAGCAAATTTTATAAAATAAAAGATGTAACCGAAGAATTGCCTTATGTGCAACTAAAAGGAAAAATCATTCGAACAGAATTGCTTGGCGAAAAATTTGCCAAACGTTTTGTTGCTTACTTAAAAGATGATACCGGGGTTATAGAATTGGTTTGGTTTCAGGGGGCTAAATGGTTGGAAGGGAAATTTAAACCCGATATAGAATATGTGGTGCTTGGCAAGCCGTCAGAGTTTAGAGGCAAGTATAACATCACGCATCCTGATGTTGATTTGGCAAGCGATGAAAGTGTTAAACTAAATGCTGTTTTGCAACCCGTTTATCCATCAACCGAAAAATTAAAAAGTAAAGGCTTAGATAGTAAAGGCATTTTAAAATTGCAGGAGGTTTTAGTACCACAACTGCAACATAAAATTGAAGAAACGCTATCAGATTCTATAATTAATCAACACAAACTGATTAGTAAAGAGTTAGCCTGTAAGCAAATTCACTTTCCCGAAAATCCTGAATTATTGAAGAAAGCTGAGCTTCGATTAAAATTTGAAGAACTTTTTTACATTCAATTAAAATTATTAAAGAGTAAACACTTTCGCAAAAACTCTGTACAAAGTTTTGTGTTTGAAAAACTAGGACATTACTTCAACACTTTTTTTAACGAGCACTTGCCTTTTGAATTAACCAACGCGCAAAAACGCGTAATAAAAGAAATCAGGAACGATGTTCGTTCGGGTAAACAAATGAATCGTTTATTGCAAGGTGATGTTGGTAGCGGCAAAACCATAGTATCCTTAATGTGTATGCTAATGGCACTGGATAATGATTTCCAAGCCTGTATAATGGCGCCTACCGAAATATTAGCACAGCAGCATTTTTTAACCATTAGCGAATTAGTAAAACCACTTGGCATTACATGTGCCTTACTTACCGGTTCGGTAAAAACTAAAACGAGAAGAGAAATTTTACAAAGCTTAGCAGATGGAACCATGCAAATTATTATTGGCACACATGCTTTGTTAGAAGACCCCGTAAAATTTAAAAATCTTGGTTTTGTAGTGATAGATGAGCAACACCGTTTTGGTGTGGCACAACGTGCAAAACTGCACAACAAAAATGTAAACCCACCGCATGTACTGGTTATGAGTGCAACGCCTATACCGCGTACACTTGCTATGACCTTGTACGGCGATTTAGATACGTCGGTTATTGATGAGTTACCACCAGGGCGTAAACCTATACAAACCATACATTATACCGATGCAAAACGTTTGCGGGTATATGGTTTTATGAAAGAGCAAATTGCTTTAGGCAGACAGATATATGTGGTGTATCCTTTAATTGAAGAGTCTGAAAAACTGGATTTAAAAAATTTAATGGAAGGTTACGATTCTTTGTCTGAGCAATTTCCCTTACCCGAATATCATATCAGCATTTTGCACGGCCGAATGGAATCAGCCAAAAAAGATTTTGAAATGCAGGCCTTTGTAAAAGGTCAAACACATATTATGGTAGCTACTACAGTAATTGAAGTTGGCGTAAACGTACCCAATGCCAGCGTTATGGTTATTGAAAATGCCGAACGTTTTGGTTTATCACAATTACATCAATTACGTGGCAGAGTTGGTCGTGGTGCCGACCAAAGTTATTGCATGCTGCTGACTTCATTTAAATTATCGCAAGATGCTAAAGTGCGTATGGCAACCATGTGCCGAACCAATGATGGTTTTGAAGTTGCCGAAGTCGATTTACAATTACGCGGTCCCGGTGATATAGAAGGAACACAACAAAGTGGCATCTTAAATTTAAAAATTGCAGATTTGGCTAAAGACCAACAGATACTACAATTAGCCAGACAAGTAGCTACTGAAATTTTAGATAAAGACCCACAATTACTAAAAGCAGAAAATCAAATCTTAAACAGACAGTTAATTCGTCAGAATAAAACAAACACTAACTGGGGTAAAGTAGCCTAGAGCTAGCTACTAATTTTTCGGAAAAGAAATAGGATGATCATTATTGTATTTGCGTATATACAATATCATAAAATCTTTACGCTTGCGTTTTTTAATTTTCATATATTGCTCATACAAAGGCATATCTCTGCTTAAAATAACTTCTAAATTAGTTGGTGTACACTCCGTAATTTCTCCGGTTTTAAAGTCTAATAAAAACTCATGGGTTTCGTTTTGTTTAACAGGCGTATAGCCTCCACCCATGCCTCCATATGGCCCCATGCCTCCATAAAAACCTCCCCCATAACCCATGCCATAGCCATTACTTACATAACGGGTAACCACTATAGTTGCTATAAAATGTGATATGCTGCCAAACACCGTTATGCGCCAATATTTATCGTCTTTAAAATGCACATATATATTTCCGTTTTGGCAATAACCCCAAACTTTACTTACATCACCCCGGTACTGCGAGCCTTTGTATGTAAAAAGAATTTCTTTGTTTTCGGTTAATGTTTTAGAAATAAAATCAGCCTGCGTTTTATCTCCGGGCATCGAAATGTTTTCTTTTCGCAAAGGGTTGTTAGTTTGAAAATCTTTTAAAGAAAGGTAAATCCCATCTTTTAAAACATACTCAGGACCCATTGAAAGAGAATCTTCTTGCGCAAACAGTTTTAATGTTACACAAAAACAAAAAAATATATGTACTAAAAATCGTTTCATTTATCTATACAAAGGTTGCAATAATTATACCTTGTTGTATGTTTAGATTAATAAATAAGGTTTTTTAACTTTTATTTATATACACCATCTAAAAACACATACGATAAAATATTAGCACCCATTCTTAAAGCCTTTTCGTGGGCTTCCTCGCTATCTTTATGTACTTCGTAACTTTCCCAACCATCGCCTAAATCGCACTCGTAGTCATAAAAACAAACTAAGCGGCCTTTGTATATAATGCCAAAACCTTGCGAAGATTTATTGTCATGTTCATGAATTTTCGGCAGACCCTTATCGAAATTATATTTTTGATGATAGATAGGATAATCAAAAGGCAGTTCTACAAAATCAAGTTCAGGGAAAACTTTTTTCATTTGCGGACGAATAAATTTATCCAATCCATAATTATCCGATATTTCTAGAAACCCACCGCCCATTAAATATTTACGTAAATTTTGTGCTTCCGCATCACTAAAAATAATGTTGCCATGCCCTGTAATGTGCACCAATGGATAATTAAAAAGTTCGTTGCTTCCAACCTCAACAATGGCTTGTTCAGGGTTAATGTTGGTCTTAATATTTTCGTTACAAAATTTAATGAGGTTAGGTAACGAAGTTTCTAAATTGGCATACCAATCTCCGCCTCCGCCATATTTTAATAAGCCAATTTGATACGAATAACTTTGTGAGAAAATTATATTACAGGATAGTAAAAGAGTTATCGCAAAAATTTTCCGCATAGGTTTAATTTATTTTACCACTTAGCAGTTGGGTGCATTCTTGGTAAATATTGCATCTCTGCCAATATATATCCCAAATGCTCGGTATGTTTTGCATTACGACTACCGGTTTGCATAAAAACAGTTTCAGGTAATTTTAAACTAGCTTTTTCTAAAATAGCGTCTACTTGCTTTTTCCAAATTGGTTTTATCGTTTTTAAATCAACTGCGATTTTATCTTTCAATAAAACTTCATCAATTTCATTCATTTCAAAAAGCTCATCTGTAAAACGCCACAATTCATTTAAGGCGTTTTGTATACGTGTATGGCTTTCTTCGGTGCCATTTCCAAATCTATCTACCCACGATGATGTGTGCCTTAAATGATACGTAATTTCCTTTATTGACTTTGCTGCAATGGCAGCCAATGTTTCGTCTTTACTTTTTGCAAGTTCCTGATAAAAAAGTAAATCAAAATTATCAATCAAACATTGGCGCAAAATAGTTTGTGCATAATCACCATTTGGTTGTTCAACTAACAGCGTGTTATAAAATTCGCGCTCGTTTCTAAAAAATGCTAAATCATCTGAGCTTCTTCCTTTGCTTTCTGTTTTGGCAGCATATTCTAATAAAGAATTTGCTTGCCCTAAAATATCTAAGGCAATATTAGTAAGTGCCAAATCTTCTTCTAAAAATGGACCTTTAGATGTCCACTCTGATAAACGTTGTGCTAATATTAAACTAGTATCGCTTAAGCGAAGTGTATATTTAAATAATGCTTCTTGTGTGGTCATCTTTAAATATATTTAACCCCTTCCGGAATTTGATAAAACGTTGGATGACGATACACCTTATCATTTGCAGGCTCAAAGAAAGGGCCAATGTCTTCAGGAGAACTTGCTACAATAGCCGCAGCAGGAACAACCCATAAGGCAGAGCCTTCGCTACGACGCGTATATAAATCGCGTGCATTTTCTAATGCCATTTCTTTATCATACGCATGTAAACTACCACAATGTACAAACGGCTGACCGGCTTTTTTTTGTACAAACACTTCCCATAATGGGCCTTGAGAATCTTTTGACATAATTAATTTATTTAAGCTGCTAAAATATTTTCTTTTTTCTTTTCGGCATACGCCATAGCTGCCTCACGAACCCAAGCACCATCACTATGTGCTTTGTTACGAGCCTCTAAGCGTTCTTTATTACAAGGGCCATTGCCTTTAATTACATTATAAAACTCTTCCCAATTTGGTTCAGAAAAATCGTAACCTTTTTTTGCTTCATTCCATTTTAAATTTTTATCCGGAATGGTTAAGCCTAAAAACTCTGCCTGCTCAACTGTACGGTCAACAAATTTTTGACGAAGTTCATCATTTGTTTCGCGTTTAATCCTCCACTTCATAGCTTGTTCGCTGTTAGGCGAATCTTTATCAGGCGGGCCAAACATCATCATCGTAGGAAACCACCAACGGTTTAATGCATCTTGCGCCATTTCTTTTTGAGCTTCCGTTCCAAAAGATAAGTGGCACATAATTTCGTAACCCTGACGCTGATGAAAACTTTCTTCTTTGCAAATGCGTATCATAGCACGGCTATAAGGCCCGTATGATGTGCGTTGCAACATTACCTGATTCATAATAGCAGCACCATCAACCAACCAACCCACTGCGCCAATATCGGCCCAGGTAAGTGTTGGGTAATTAAATATAGAAGAGTATTTTGCCTTACCTGTATGTAAAGCACCTAATAATTCATCGCGACTTGCACCCAGTGTTTCAGCAGCTGTATATAAATATAAACCATGCCCGCCCTCATCCTGCACTTTGGCAAGTAACACCATTTTAGCACGTAAACTTGGTGCACGCGAAATCCAATTTCCCTCAGGCAACATGCCTATAATTTCGCTATGGGCATGCTGTGATATTTGCCTGATTAAATGCTTACGATAATTTTCGGGCATCCAATCTTTAGGCTCAACAAAATCATTCTTCTCTAATTTAGAGTTGAAATTTTTTTCTAAATCTACAGCATTACTCATGGTAAAAGTTAGTTATGTACCTTACAAATATACGGATTTGTGCCGTTAAAACCGAAAACAAAAAATCCCGAAATCTTAACGAAATCGGGATTTTTAATATGATTAAAATCATTTTTAAGCTGTACCGGTTTTTCTAACTCCGGCTGTTTTTTTAACTCCTTTGCTAGTCGTTACTTTTGCAGTATCAGGTTTTACTTTAGCAGCAACCTTTTTAGGTTTTTCTTCAGTGTGTGCTTTTGCTTTTTCTTCAGTTGCAGCACCTTTTTCTTTTAAATTACCTGTAGCTTGTAAAGCATTGTACCAATTAAACAGCTTACGCATATTTGACGGATGAACGCGTTCTTTATCATAATCAGGTAAAACGCTTTCAAAATAAGCAACAATTTGTTTTTCGTCTGCTTTATAATCTATGCAAGCACCACCTTTTTCTTTATCAAAAATAGCTTTCATTATGTCAGATACTGGTTTATTATCACCTGTGGTAAACATACTGATATCTTCTAAAGTAGAAATTTGTTGATGCGAATAAATTGGAGAGCGTTTTTTATCGCTTAATGACTCAGCAATAACACCGTTTTTCATTTGTCCCACTACTTTGTATAAGCCGGGCATCCCACTAATTGATATAATTCCTTCTAAATTCATAGTTTAAATTGTGTGTGCAAAAATATATATTATTATTTAAAGTAAGGCGTAGATTTTGGCCCCGTTGTGTTGCCAACAGATGTTCCATAACCCGGATTCCAGTTATAACGCAACATAAGTTCTAAACCACCTTGTAATCTGCTATATGGCGTTAATTGAGATGTGTTAAAATCGTAACTAACACCCACAGCATATTTACTAAACTCAAGTAATACTTGTGGAATAATTGCATCGGTTGAGCGATAATAAACTCCTGCCGAAATAGCCATAGATTTTGTTAAATTACTACGTGCTGCTGCTTCCGAAATAATATACCTAAACATAATGCCCGCATCAAGCTCTATTGAAGGTCCTTGAAACATTAAAATATAACTCGGTATTATGTTAGCTTTTACACGAGGCAAAGCAATAGTAAAACTCATATAGTTAATGTATTTCATATACTGCGATTCGTTTGTATTATAGAAAGAAATAAGCGGCGTATTTAAATGATATACCGAAAAACCCATATCGAAACGATGCCCATCACTAGAACTTATAAATTTTTCACTTTTTGCAAAGTGAAAATTTACTCCTGCACCAAAATCAGAATAATTTATTTGATTAGTTGGTAATGTTTCTCCCTGAATAGCTGCATCGTATTGGTATCCGTTATACTGATTTTCCCACTGAAAATTACCTCCGGTAATGCGGCGTTGATCAAAAGAGCCTGTTGCAGCAAATGATAATTTACTATGTGCTCCTGTATTTACTACTGCACCTAAAATACCACCAACATGTAACTGACTCATGTTACCTGAACCTGCAACATCTTCATAAATAATTAAACCCGCAGTTAAATAAGCTTTACGTGTTTTTACATGCTTAATTGCAAATTCTGCCGATCCGCCATATGTTTTATAAGGAGTTGAAACACTACCCCATTGACTACGATAATTAACCATAGCGCGTACATCATAGGCTACACCACAAAGTGCCGGGTTTATATACGATGATATTTCGTTATACTGAGAATAATGAGGGTCTTGTGCAAACGCTTGTTTAGATTGCAAAAGTGCTATAACGGATATAAAAAGTAAAAATCTTTTCATGTTTATCTAATTAATGTAACGTTACCTTTTTTCTTAACCTCTGTTCCGCTACTTAAAAAACCATCTACCGTATACATAAATACACCACTATCCATTAATTTATTTCTAAAGGTTCCATCCCATCCAACCAGTAAGTCGTTACTTTCAAAAATTTTCTCACCCCAACGGTCAAATATTTTAAACGAAAACTGCGATATAGTACAATTACTCTTAACATGCAGTACATCATTCATGCCGTCGCCATTTGGAGAGAATGCTGTTGCTATATACACATCTTTACAAATTATATCAACATTAACAGTTATCGAATCAGTGCTTGTACAACCATTTCTGTCTATTACCGTTAAAACAAATTGAGTAGTAAGGCTTGGTGTTACTGTTGGATGGATACAACTAACACCACTTTTACAACTCATAGCGCTTGAATCTGATTGAGTCCAATTGTATGTTACTATTTGGCCTTGACCAGAACTTTGAGAAGCATCTAAAGTAGTGGTAGTTCCTTGATCAATAGTTTGATCGGGACCTGCATGGGCTTGAGGACCTGGATATACAATAATGCTATCTGTATAACTACTTGTTTGATTAAGTCCGTTTTTTACTGTTTCAATTATTGGATAATAACCATTATTATTTAATGAACTATTTATATGATAACAAACTTTTACTGGTTTAAGTGGTTGGTTATCTGTCATAGCATATAAAAGTGTATCACCTCCTGTTATGCTAGCTCCGGCTGGAGCAATAATAGACCCTCCGGGAAACACCCAAGTATAAAACAAAGGTTTAGTGCTATGCAATTGTGTTGTGTCTTTAAATATGATGCAATGGTTTACACAAATGGTATCGTTGCTTTGGGTAAAGCCTGCTATTGGTGGAATACAATTGTTAACCGTAATGCCATGAGTAACTATATTATGTTTTACACAAGTACCATAAACTGTTAAGGTGTACACAGTAGACGAACTAGGTTGAACCACCACTGTATCTCCAGTTACACTTGTAGAAACCACTGGCTGAGGTTTCCAACTATAGTGATATGGAATAGAATTATTTAGTTGCCCATTTTGCGGATAAGCTATAAATTGATTTTTTTGAGAATTACAAATAATATCAAACTCACTTGTAATAGTGGCGTTTAAAGTATCGCCAACATAAACCTTTACAGAATCTTTTAAACTATTACATCCATCCCGAGTAGCCGTTACATAATAAGTTATCGGTACAGTTGGTGAGGCAGTAACACTTGCACCTGTAACACTTGAAAGCGCTGTACCCGGCGACCAGTGGTAAACTAACCCGGTTGTTGGTGTACCAACAGCACTTAAAACAGCTCCCATTTTATTACAATTATCTACTGTATCAGCCAGTACATGAACCAAAGGTGTTGGTTTTACTATCACTTTCATTAAATGATACGGATAATTTGGGCAACCCCTAACATTTACAATAACTGTATCTAAAATAGTAGTATCTGCGGCGCTATTATTTATATTATAATATATAGGCGTTTCTTGTACTGTAGCACCTGTACTGGAACCAAGCCCCGCGCCAAACGCCGCTCCCCAATGATAAGTAGTGTTTACAGGCATATTAGTTACAAATAAAGTGGCCGATGCTCCTGAACAAATAGTATCAGTTGGAGAATAAATAGGAGTAGGTCTGGGTTGAACAGATACCGTTACCACTACTTTTGGAGAAACGCAGCCCACCGTAGTGGTACCAACAACCGTATATGTTACAACTGGATTTGGAATACCGGGAGGATTTACATTTACACTATCTCCATTAGCATCTAAATAAGTAGGAGGCACTACACTTGCTGCCTGTGTCCATGTATAACTACATGTACTTGTAGCAGTTGCTGTTAAAACAGTTCCGGTGCCGCCCTGACAAACAAAAACAGGGTTTGGTGGCACAACAGTTACTGTTGGTGTTGGGTTTACATTTATAATAAAAGGGGTAAAACTTGGAGTAGGTGGAACGTGTGAATTTGAATCTATGCCATTAAACTGACTACTTGCCACAACTGTTAGAGTATATGTTCCGGTGGTAGGAAAAGTAAGATCGATACCGTTTTGCCCTAAACCCGGGTGAGCCGGATTAAAAACAACATTGGCAGAAGGACGGACGTACCATTGATAGGCTAATATTGGCCCCGGGTTTGCAAAACCTGTAAAATGATACGGTGTATTTGTGCAGTAAATAAAATTATGATTTGCCGTATCAGGTGAAAAAACGGCTACCGTCGTAAGCGTAGACGGTCCGCCACCTGTGCTGGTAGCCTTAAGTATAATATTATCTATAGCTACCGACGGGTTACCGCCTTTTTTATCATCGTTGTTTATCCACTGAAAACCAATTTTTACAGCGGCATTATTATTAAAATTAGCAGAAAGATTATAAACATTAGAGGCTGTCCATTTGCCAACTGTATCTCCTGCAATAGCAGAAGTACAAGTAGCTGTAGCAATTGGCATCCCTAAATTTGTCCATACAGCACCATCAAATGCCCATACATTTACAGAATCTCCTTTGTTACCGCGAAAAACATAATCAAAAGTTAAAATTATACCCGTTTTACCTGTAGTGCTAATAACGGGCGATTCTACTCTCACATTTGTTCTAACTTGGTTTAAACCAAAGCCTGGGTCATAAATAGCGCCACAATCTCCCGTTGGGCAAATCGCACCGTAGGTTGGTGAATTTTGTGCTGCACCAATGTGTAAGGTTCTGTTTGTAATCGTTGCAGTATCTAAACAACCGGCACCACAAGTACCATCTGGTTGGCCGCCTTCGGTTTGACTCACATACCAAACATTTGCAAAGCCATCATTTATACCTAAAGATGTATTTATGCTCCAAGTACCATTGCTGCTGTTAAATCCATTAGCTAAAGTACCTTGGTTATTGGCACATGTGGTACCAACTCCAAAAGTTTCTCCCCAAAAAATGGTTTGAGACTTTAAAGCCATTGAACACAAAACACAAATCAGCAAGTAGATATTTTTCATACCCGTTTTTTTTGGTTTACGAATATAGATATTTTCTTTGAAATAAACGAAAAATATCAAATTATTGGCTTTTTGATGGCGAATTCAATTAATTATAAATCAACAATTTCGTTTGCCAAAAGTATGGGTAAAGGCAATTTTTTAAGTTGTTTTAAAGATGTTTGCTTATAGTTTGGGTTAGTAAATTTTTTAGCATTTATATAGGTAAATCTAGCATAAATAGTTTGATGCGATAGTTGGTGTTTTTTATAGGCAGTTTGTTTTATAATTTCAAAATTGTTGGTTTTTGTTTTCAAAATTTCTTTTTTCAATTGTTCTAAAACCCCGGTATCAGTTGGTTTTTCGGCATACTCTAGTAAAGGAAACTGATGTAAATTTTTCCAAATATCACTTTCGGTACGCTTTTGTGTGTAGGTGTTTTTATTTGAAATAATTACAAAATATTCGAAGTAACGTGTAGTTACTTTTTTGCTTGCAATTTTTATCGGATAATTTAAAGCCTTGCCCGCAAGGCCACTCAAACAAGTATCATAAAAAACACAAGCTTCGCAATTAGGTTTATGTGGGGTGCAATACAAAGCCCCAAATTCCATAATGGCTTGGTTATAAGCTCCTGCATTTTTTTTATCTACTAATTCTTGTGCTAGCAATGCAAATTGTTTTTTTCCTTCGGTTGAATTTATGGGTGTATCAATAGCAAACAGTCTTGCTAAAACTCTGTACACATTGCCATCTACCACAGCCTGCGGTTTATTAAAACAAAAAGATGAAATAGCCGCAGCCGTATAATCGCCTACGCCTTTTAATTTTTTTAATTCTTCAAATTCACTTGGAAAAATGCCTTTGTAATTTTTCACCACTTCTTTTGCAGCAGTATGCAAATTGCGCGCGCGCGAGTAATAACCTAAGCCCTGCCATAACTTCAACACTTTTTGCTCGGGTGCTTTAGCCAAGTCAAACACGGTTGGGAATGTTTTTACAAATGCCATGTAATAAGGCATGCCTTGTGCTACGCGAGTTTGTTGTAAAATAATTTCGGACAACCAAACTTTGTATGGGTCGGTAGTGTTGCGCCACGGTAAATCGCGCTTGTTTTGCTTAAACCACTTTATAAGTTTTGCGCCAATCATTAAAGATTAACCTTCTTCTCTAACAAATAATGGTTTCGTACTGATGAGTTGCGTAAAATAAGCTCGCCTACAAAACCAGTTAAAAATAAAAGTGTACCTAAAACCATCGTAGTTAAGGCAATAAAAAACAAAGGGTTGCTGGCTACCAAAGGAGCACGTTGATTATTATAAACACAATATAATTTTTCACCACCTAAATAAACAGTTACAAAAAAACCAACTATAAACATAAATGTGCCTAGTGTGCCAAATAAATGCATGGGGCGTTTACCAAATTTTGAAAGAAATGTTATGGTCAGTAAATCTAAAAAACCATTAATAAATCTATCCCAACCAAATTTAGATGTGCCGTATTTTCTTGCTTGATGTTGTACTGTTTTTTCAGTAATGTTATCAAAGCCTGCATTTTTAGCCAAAACCGGTATAAAACGGTGCATTTCGCCATAAATTTCAATGCTTTTTATAACTTCTTTTTTATAGGCTTTTAAACCGCAATTCATATCATGTAGCTGAATGCCACTTATTTTTCGGTTAGTCCAGTTATAAAGTTTACTGGGTAAATTTTTAGTAACCGCATTATCGTAACGTTTTTGTTTCCAGCCACTTACTAAGTCAAAACCACCCTGGGTTATCATGTTATAAAGCTCAGGAATTTCATCCGGACTATCCTGTAAATCGGCGTCCATGGTTATAACAACGTTACCTTGTGCAGTTTCAAAACCTACATGCAAAGCGGGCGATTTTCCGTAATTTCTTCTAAATTTTATGGCCTTTACATTTGGGTTTTTCTGCGACAAACCTTCAATTACACTCCACGATTTATCTTTACTTCCATCATCTACAAAAACAATTTCGTAACTGTAATTGTGCTGTTGCATTATGCGCACAATCCAGTCGTGTAACTCGGGTAAAGACTCTTCTTCGTTTAAAAGGGGGATAATTACAGATATGTCCATAAAAAGATAAGAAGCAAAGTTTGCGATTTTTATTTTAATAACGAAATAAATACTAATTTTGCGCCGGGTAAGTCTTTCACGATCAGCTCCTACCAAATCCCCCAGGGTGGGAACGCAGCAAGGGTAGGTGGTTGTAGCGGTGCGATGAAAGTAGCTTACCCTTTTTTTATTCCCCTTTTTTGGTATCTTAAATCTTCGTATATTTGCTTAATTAAAATCATTATAAATAATGAATATTGTAGTTGCCGATAACAGTGTGCTGATGCGTGAAGGGTTTAAAGCTCTAATGCAGGCTAGTTATAGCGTTACCATTAACGAAGTAACCGAAAAAAACAACCTTTTATCAGCCTTAAAAAAGCATAAACCTGATATTTTAGTGATAGACCCGGTATCTATGCAAATTACCCCTACCGACGTTTCTCAAATTAAAAAGCAATTTAAAGCCCTTCAAATTCTTGCTATTAGTCCAATGTTGCCTAAAGAAGAAATTTCTTCTTTATTAAATGCAGGCGTTACCAGCTTTTTATTAAAAGAGTGTGATAAGCAAGAAATTTGCGACGCTATAGATAATACTGAAAAAGGCACCCGTTTTTTATGCGGACAAATTATTGATGCTTTAACGGCAGATGCTGAAACGATTGCTAAAACATATAGCAAAAAAACATCTTGTGAAGGCTTTGCCGTATCTGACAGAGAGATTGAAATTATTAAACACATTGCGCTTGGTTTATCAAACAAACAAATTGCCGAAAAACTTTTTTTAAGTTTTCATACTGTACACACACATCGCAAAAATGTAATGCAAAAACTTAAGGTAAATAACACCGCAGGTGTGGTTATGTTTGCCGTAAAAAACAATTTATTGGTTGATGAGGAGATACACACCAATTAAGTCCTTTAATGAAAACTTTTGAAATTCCTGAGTTTTACCGCAGCCCACTCATTACAAAAATAAAATCGTATCAAAAAGTAAACGACCCTCGTAAAAGAGACATGTCACCTACGTATGTAGATTTTGGTCCGGTAAGTTTTTACATTGCACGTCATTTTGGTTTTTGCTACGGTGTAGAAAACGCCATCGAAATTTCTTTTAAAGCTGTAAACGAAAACCCGGGTAAGCGTATTTTTTTATTGAGTCAAATGATACATAATCCTGACGTAAATAAAGATTTGACGGATAACGGCGTTCAATTTTTACAAGACACCAATGGCAAACAACTTATTTCGTTTGATGAACTTACGCCTGCCGATGTAGTAATTATACCCGCCTTTGGTACAACTTTAGAAATAGAAAAGTTGTTGCAGCAAAAAAATATTGAAGTACAAAAATACAATACTACTTGTCCGTTTGTGGAGCGTGTTTGGAAAAAATCGGAACAAATAGGAAAAGAAAATTACACCATCATTATTCACGGAAAATATACGCACGAAGAAACTCGTGCTACTTTTTCGCGCAGCGCACAAAGCGCACCAGCTATTGTAGTAAAAGATTTAGCCGAGGCAAAAAAACTAAGCGATTATATAACCGGCAAAAAAGATGCTGCACTTTTTTATGAAGAATTTAAAGGCAAGTACTCGGCAAATTTTGATGTGACAAAACACCTGCAACAAGTTGGTGTAATTAACCAAACTACGATGTTGGCTACCGAAACACAAGAGATAGCTGAGCACTTTAAACAAGTAATGATTGCCAAATATGGAGTAGAAAACACGAAACAACATTTTGCCGATACCCGCGATACCCTTTGCTATGCTACCAACGAAAACCAAGATGCTACATACGGCTTACTAAAAACCGATGCAGATTTAGCAGTTGTGGTTGGTGGTTATAACAGCTCAAACACATCTCACTTAGTAGAATTATTAGAGCAAAAATTTCCCACCTATTTTATTTCTTCCGAAAAAGAAATAGAATCAAATACTATGATACATCATTTTGATTATCCGCATCAGAAAAAACTGAGTACCGAAAATTTTATTCCTAAAAAAGATAAAGTAAAAATTATATTAACCAGCGGCGCATCTTGCCCCGATGCAACCGTTGAACGTGTTTTAAACCAACTACTAAGTTGTTTTAAAAATGTGCAAACTAAAGAAGATGCATTAAGCTTTATAAAATAAAGCAACATTCCTAAAATTAAATTGCCATAAAATGTGTGAAATTGCTCAATGACTTTATCAAAAAAACACCATTATATACCTCGCTTCTACCTAAAAGGTTTTACGGATAAGGAAAATAAATATTTTGTATATGATAAAAATACGGGAAATATTTACAGGTCTAATCCAGAAAACACCTTTGCTGAAAATCACAGAAACACAGCAATCATTGAAGACCAAAACACAAAAGAACTTCGTAAAATGGATTTAGCAGAACATATGTTAAGTCGTTTTGATAGTAAAGCCGCAAGTGCTCTTCATGATATTGTAAATTCATCTCCTGAAGATTCTATATTATCTCCAGAAAGGCTTTATGCTATTCAATTTTTAATTTTCTCTGTTTTTTGGAGAACTCCAATTAATGACGGCTTGCGAAATGCCATAATTAAAAACTTATCTTTCAAGGATTTAGGTTTTGGCATTTTTGATGAAAAAACAGGCAAACGACATATAGAAACAGAAGAAATGCTTAGAGGGTTAGATGCATGGGTAAAATTATATCCTGCTTTATTACCTATATCCTCTTTCACAAAAAAATTCAATAAAATAAATAAAGACGAGTGGAGGATTTATTATCATAAAACTGATCTTCATATTATAACTGACAATCCCATAATATTTCATAAGGAATTTAAAGATTTATCAAGTCTTCAGGAGGAGCTAATAGTTCCATTATCTTCAAAAATTTTACTTATAGCCACAAAAAAAACTAAGCCCAAAAATCTACCACCAATATTTAATTTACAAGTAGATTTATTGCTTTTTCATCAAGCTGGTCGTTATGCAGCTAGTTCAGATAAAACACATCTCGAATTTTTGGCTAAAACTTCAAAGGAATATTTAACAAACCCAGGATGGAGTGAAAAGTTAAAAGAAACAATCTTTAATCATTTTTGATAAATTTTAAAAACAGAAAAGAGTTCAATTGAACTCTTTTCTGTTTTTTCAGCCTTTTGATACAAAGGATACTAAAAATTTTAATCGATTAACTCAACCGAGCGTTTTATAAATTTAGTAAGCTCTTCGCCTTTTAATAAACCTTGCGACAGCATAGCTAAATCAGCAGCCTGTTTGCTTATAGCTTTGCGTTTATCAGCGTTTTTCTCTCCTAATATTTTACTGATAAGCGGATGGTTTGTGTTAACAACCAAATTATACATATCAGGCATTTCACCATAAAAACTCATTCCGCCGCCACCCATAGCACTCATGTCTTTCATACGGCGCATAAATTCAGGGCGTGTAATTAGCATAGGTGCGTCTTTTTCGCTCAAACTTTCAAACACTACCGTAAATTTATCTTTAGCTACTACTTCTTCAACAATAGGTTGTAGTTCTTTTTTCTGTTCATCATTAAGTTTCGATACTTGTTCTTCGTCTTTTTTAATCAGTTTATCAACCGTATCAGCATCAACTCGCACAAAGGCAACTTCTTTCAAAGTACTTTCTAATTTACCAATAAAGTGAGAATCTAAAGGGGTATCAAACAACAATACATCATATCCCCTGTCCTTAGCTGCTTGTATATAACTATGCTGCTCGGCAACATTGGTAGTATATAAGTAAATTAGTTTTTTGTCTTTATCGGTCTGTATGGGTTTTATTTTGTTTTCATACTCTTCTAAAGTAAAGTGCGCATCTTCGGTATTTGTAAGCAAAGCAAATTTTTGTGCTTTATCATTAAATTTATCATCGCTAAGCATGCCGTACTCAACAAAAATTTTAATGTCGTTCCATTTTTTCTCAAAATCGGTGCGGTCTTTTTTAAATATTTCTTCCAGTTTATCAGCTACTTTTTTAGTTATGTGCGCTGCTATTTTTTTAACGTTGCTATCTGCTTGCAAATAACTACGCGATACGTTTAATGGAATATCTGGGCTATCAATTACACCACGTAACAACATTAAAAAATCAGGTACTACATGCTCAACATTATCGGTTACAAAAACCTGATTGCTGTATAATTGTATTTTATCTTTAGGCGCTTCAAAATTATTTTTAAGTTTCGGAAAATAAAGCACACCTGTTAAGTTAAACGGATAATCTACATTTAAATGAATCCAAAAAAGAGGTTCCTCAAAATTCATCGGATATAACTCACGGTAAAAGTTTTTGTAGTCTTCGTCCGTCAAGTCAGCAGGTTTTCTGGTCCACAAAGGATTTGGATTGTTGATGATGTTATCAACTTCAACTTCGGTTTCTTTATCACCTTCTTTCTCTGCTTTTACATATTCCTTTTTAGTTCCAAATTTTATTTCTTCCGGTAAAAAACGGCAATATTTTTTTAGCAGTGTATCAATGCGGGCTTCTTCTAAAAACTCGGTGCTATCATCAGCTATGTGTAAAATAATATCGGTGCCTCTAAACTCTTTGGTAGTTTCTTCTAATTTATATTCAGGGCTGCCATCACATATCCAGCGCGCCGCTTTGGCGCCTTCTCTAAATGATAAGGAAACAATTTCAACTTCTTTAGCAACCATAAAGGCCGAGTAAAAACCTAAACCAAAATGACCAATCATGGCATTAGCATCAACCTTGTCTTTGTATTTAGTTACAAACTCCTCAGCACCCGAAAACGCAATTTGTGTAATATATTTTACAATATCATCACCCGTCATTCCTATACCTCTATCACGTATGGTAAGTGTTTTTGCTTTTTTATCTAAAATAATTTCAAGTGTTGTTTTACCCACCTCACCTTTAAACTCACCCATTGATGAAAAGGCTTTCAGCTTTTTGGTAGCATCAACAGCATTACTAACTAACTCACGTAAAAATATTTCGTGGTCGGAGTAAAGAAATTTTTTAATGATGGGAAAAATGTTTTCTGTTTGTACGTTTATCTTACCTGTCTGCATAGTTTTAATTTTTTACTGTTCTCTGTCAATTTTTTTGCCAAAGATAGCGCGTGTGACTGATTGACAGTCATAAAATAAAAAAGGCTTTCATATTTCTATGAAAGCCCTTCTATTATTAAATTTTATTTTTCTATCTGATTAAAGTAACGGTACCTTCTTGTTTATATGCCTTACCATCTAAGCCTTGAGCTTGTAATATATACATGTAAGTTCCGTCAGGTGCTTTATCGCCATTAGGCACTATGCCATCCCAACCTTGGTTAGGTGCAGTTATTGTGTGTAACAGTTGTCCCCAACGATTATAAATATCGCATGTTAAACTAACCATGCCCGTGTTAATAATATAGAATACATCATTAATTCCATCTTGGTTTGGAGTAAATATATTCGGAATTATAAGTGTAGTAGCGGTTTCTGCCAAAATAGTTACTCTTGCTGTATCTCGGCAACTACCATTTGAAACAACCATAACAACCGAATAAGTGCCTGCGCTTGTATAAATATGACTGGTATCTTTTATAATAGCTCCACTACCATCACCAAACGCCCAAACATAAGTTGATGTAGGAGTTACATTAGTCGACTGATTAGTAAACACTACATTTAAAGGGACCTGCCCCACAGCAGGACTTGGTGTAGTTGAGAATGAGGCTGTTGGTTGCACTATAGCAGGCACAGGAAATGTTAAAGAACCACCTGTTACACCGGCTACGCAACCATTTGTATCGGTTACTTGTAAGTTATAATTACCGGCTGGTTGACCACTTAATGTTGGAGAAGTTGCACCCGCAATTGGTTGACCGCCTGAGTACCATTGGAAATGATAACCTGGTGTTCCGCCACTTACATTATTTATATTAATATTTGAAACCCCACCCGTTGCTTGTCCGCATTTTGCAGTATCTAAAGATGCTCCACTAACGTTAACCGTAGGAGTTGGATAAACTGTTAAGCTTATTGTAAATGTATTAGCTGATGGCGATGCATTTGTACAGCCGCCTTGCGCTGCCGGTATAGAATCTATTATACTAAACGTATAAGTACCCGCAACTAAGTTAGCCGATGGAGTATAAGGTGAACCCGCATATACAAACGTGTTATTACTATACCAAGCCGCTATTGTTGTACCCGAATTTACCGATAAAGGAAGTGGTGAGCCTTGGCAATAAGCAGTATCCGGACCAGTTGGTAATGAATAGGTTGGTGCCGGTGGTGTTGGGTTAACTGTTAAACTTAAAGTAAGTGTATTAGCTGATGGTGATGCATTGGTACAACCTCCTTGTGCCAATGGAATAGAATCTATAACACTGTATGTATACGTGCCCGAAGCTAAGCCAGCTGGCGGCGTATAAGTCGAGCCTATATTTATAACTGTATTATTGCTATACCAAACTGCAATTACTGTACCTGAATTTACACTTAACAATGGTGCCGTAGAACCTTGGCAATAAGAAGTATCAGGACCAATAGGTAACGAATAGGTTGGTGCTGGTGGTGTTGGATTAACCACTACACTTAATGTAAGTGTATTAGCTGATGGTGATGCATTTGTACAACCTCCTTGCGCTGCCGGTATAGAATCTATAACACTATATGTATAAGTGCCGACTGGTAAATTAGCCGGCGGAGTATAAGGTGACCCCGCAAATAAAAATACGTTATTGCTATACCAAACTGGTATTGTTGTGCCTGAATTTACCGATAAAGGAAGTGGTGAGCCTTGGCAATAAGCAGTATCTGGGCCTGTTGGTAACGAATAGGTTGGTGCAGGCGGTGTTGGATTAACCGTTAAACTTAATGTTAGTGTATTGGCTGATGGTGGTGCATTAGTACAACCTCCTTGTGCCAACGGAATAGAATCTATAACACTATATGTATATGTGCCGGCTGCTAAGTTAGCCGGTGGGGTGTACGTTGAACCTGATTGCAAAAATACGTTATTGCTATACCAAACTGCAATTACTGTACCCGAGTTTACTGTTAACAATGGCGCTGTAGACCCTTGGCAATAAGCAGTATCTGGGCCTGTTGGTAAAGAATAGGTTGGTGCCGGTGGTGTTGGATTAACCACTACACTTAATGTAAGTGTATTAGCTGATGGTGATGCATTTGTACAACCTCCTTGTGCCAATGGAATAGAATCTATAACACTATATGTATACGTGCCTACTGGCAAGTTAGCCGGTGGAGTATAAGGTGAACCCGCAAATACAAATACATTATTGCTATACCAAACTGGTATTGTTGTACCCGAATTTACCGATAAAGGAAGTGGTGAGCCTTGGCAATAAGCAGTATCTGGGCCTGTTGGTAACGAATAGGTTGGTGCCGGTGGTATAGCATTAACAGTAATGCTAGTTGTAGCGGCAATGCCAGTACAACCACCGGATGTGGCTGTTACACCAATTGTATAAGGATTAGGTGATGAAGGTATATTAGTTACTGTATATGTATCGCCAGTACCAATGTTACCATTTGCTTCTGTCCAATTATAAGTTGTTCCGGCAGGCGCTGATGGATTAGCAGTTAAAATTATTGTTCCTCCGGCACATGCAGCTGTTGCACTTGGCGTTACTGCTGGAGGTGAAGGTGCCCCTGAGTTTGATATAGTAAAGTTTTGAGAGTAGATACAACCTGTAACATTATCTTGTATTTGCAAAGGATAAGTGCCTGCTCCATTTGTATACGATGAACTTGGAACAAATCCTCCGGTGTTGTTCCACTGGTAACTATAGTTTCCACTACCGCCCGTTCCGGTTGCACCAGTAATAGTTCCGTTATTCATGCCACAACCGGCAGGAGTAATAGTTTCACCTGTTTCGCCAGGTATAGGGTTAATTGTAATAGTATAAGTTAATTGCGTACTGTTTGTAGATGCGCAACCTGCTACAGTAGAATTTGCTGTAATTACACCCACTGTTTGTACTGTAACTGTTGGAGCCGGATATGAAGCAATATTTCCGCTACCCGATGCAACAGAAAGAGGACCTCCTAAATTTGTATTACTATTTGTCCAGGTAACTGAACCAGTCGGTGTAACAGTAAATGTAATTCCATTAACCGTAGCATTTGCAAGGCCACCACCACAAACCGTTTGGGAATTTCCTCCCCCACCAGCCACACCTACTGTTGGTGTTGGATTTACAGTTATACTAATTGTATCATTATTTACACAATTATTAGCATCTGTTCCGGTAACGGTGTAAATTGTAGTTGCAGTAGGTGTAGCCGTTACAACTAAACCCGTTGTTGGACTCAATGTTGCACCCGGAGTCCAAGTATAAGTATTTGCTCCGCTGGCAGTTAAAGTTGAACTGCCACCTGAGCACATCGACGTGCTTGTAGCTGTAACTGAAACGGTTGGTAATGGGTTTACAGTTAAAGTAACCGTACCCGTTGAACCGGCACAGTTACCTGTTGTGCCAGTTACCGTGTAAACAGTTGTTGCTACAGATGTTGGAGTTACTGTTGGGTTTCCGGTGTTAGAACCTGTCATATTTGTAGTTGGAGTCCAAGTATAGTTTGTTGTTCCTGTTGCAGTAAAAGTAACAGGTGCATTTAAACAAGTAGTAAATGTTGATTGAGCAAGACTTATACTTGGTGGAGGAACTATAGTTATTGTTGATACCGCAGTGTTAGTACAACCAGCAACAGTTGCTCCGGTTACCGTATATGATGTAGCACCCGGTGTTACAGTATAGGGATTTGCATTTGAACCTGTATTCCAGGTATAAGTAGATGCCCCATTAGCCGTTAAAGTTGCTGTTGAACCTGCACATATTGTAGGACTATTTACAGTTACTATTGGCGATGGATTAACTGTTACTGTTGCAGTAGCTGTATTTTTACAACCTGTTACAGTATTTTTTCCGGTAACAGTATACGTTGTAGGAGTTGTAGTATTGGTTGGGCTTACACTAATTGCAGCAGTAGTTGCACCGCCAGGTGACCATACATATGTATTTGCATTACCACTTGCTGTTAAAGTAACTGCAGAACCTGTACAAATTGTAGTAGAACTTGGTGCAATAGAAACAATTGGTTTAGTTGGTACAGTAAAAACATAAGTGCCTATACCGGGTGCACAACCATTACGGCCATGAAATGTATAAGTTAATGTATATGTACCTGCAGCCATAAAGTTTGGATCTACATAAGCAAATCCATCATAAAAAGTTGAAATAAGACCAGAAGATCCACTGGCAGGACTTATAGTATATATCGCAGAACCTAAATCGGCATTTGGCGGAATAGTTAAAGAAAAACAACCAGCCGTACTTGTATTCCATGTTTGAGGTCCGGCATAAGTAGTACCATCCCAGCAATTTTTTAAAGAAACCACTGTAGAACCTACAGTCCCAGTATTACAAAAAGATACAACATGGTTTAAAGCAGTATCCATAAAAGATAAAAACAAATTAAAATCACCTCCTGCCATTCCAACGCCACCACCAATTGTTCCCTGAGGGCACCCATTGCAAAAATCAAATACTTGAGATCCGCCTTCATATACCGATACATTTCCGGCGGTATTTAAATTATTCTGAAACGGATTAAAATCCAACATCAAACAAGGGGTTAAAATATCACTAGTTGGATCGACAAAAGCCGGCTGGTTAGGGAAAATATAAAAAGGTAAACCACATTGCACCGTTGCTCCGTTTGGCATATAAGTTGCGGTACCAGCATAAAAATTAGTGGTGTCCTGTGCTAACATATTTATAGTTGTAGGAGGACAGGTAATTGAACAATCGCTTCCAGGTCCGCCAGTTTGTTCTAAAGAAACAGTACCAGCTGTTCCAGGAGGGGTGAATCCAGAATAATTAGTAATCATAATGATATAATAAAAACCTGCACCGGGTGAGTTTAAGGTCATATTCTCTGTAGCTGCAGGACTATAACTACAATCTGCAATCCCACCACTACAAGGCGGGTTAGCTGTTAGATTACCCGGACCACCTGAGCAAGCTCCGTTAAGATTAGCACAAGCGTTCGGAAACTGTGCTGCGTTATAAGGTCCCCATGCAACAAAATCAACATCTATATTACCGGCACCGGGAGTAGTTCCTTGCGATAAAACATAAGTCATAGGTCCTGCTCCAAGAGTTTTAATATAAAAGTAAGATGGGTCTGGCTCAGCTCCTAAACAGCCATAACTGTTTGCTCCGGATGCTGTACTTCCATTATGTACATTTGGATAATTAAATGTTTGTCCTACTGCCGTACAAAAAGGCGTACCCGGACAAGTGTTACCCTGTGCCTTACCAATTCTAACACTAAATAATACTATTATTGCAACAAAAAGTAGTTTTATTTTTTTCATCTATACTATGTTTTGAGTAATCTACTTGTTTTTTATTTTGACGGATACATTCTTTCCATTTTTTCTTTCACTCTCGGCTGCAAAATATTTTTATGTGCGCCATAATAATTATCTACTAAATTGTTGTAGTATCTAAGTCCATAACTCTTATCGTATTTCGGGAAATCACTAGGAAGTTCACTTACAGTAAGGTTGTTTAAAAATTCTGCCTTACGCCCCATATAGATATCATCTTCATTAATATTATTAACAGGTCCATTAGTTACGTAGCTACCATTATTTACACTACCTACTGAATTAATAGGTTTAGCCTTATTAGCTTGTGCTTTAATAACATTTTGACGTAATTTTGTTTTCGCCTCATCAGACATTTGCGTTTGTGCATTTGCTCTAACAAATCCAACAAAAAAAACTGCAAGCAGAAATAATCTTAACAATTTCATAATAATTATCATTTACCACAAATATATGCAATTCTCGAAAGAATTGCAAAATATTAACTAAAAGCAAATTCCCCACCAACGAAAAAATATTTTTTCGTTGGTGGGGAATTTGCTTATAAAAATTAACATCTGAGATTTTTGTAAAAAACAAAAATCTATTCTTGCAGTTTTTATCTCACTAAGGTAACAGTGCCTTGTTGTTTGTATGTTTTACCATCTAATCCTTGTGCTTGTAATATATACATATAAGTGCCATCCGGAGCTTTATCTCCGTTTGGCGTTATACCATCCCAACCTTGGTTAGGCGCTGTTATACTGTGCAATAATTGGCCCCAACGATTAAATATATCACAGTTTAAAGAGTTCATTCCTGTATTAGGAATAAAAAATTCATCATTTATACCATCACCATTCGGAGAGAATATATTCGGAATAATAATAGTGGTTGCAATGTTAGCGATAACATTAATTCTAAATGTATCTGTACATGTTCCATTAATTGCTGCAAGTACAACAGTATATGTACCTACATTGGTATATGTATTAGTTGGGCTTACAGATGTTGAACTATTTCCATCTCCAAAAGACCAGTTATAACTATTAGCTCCGGTAGATGTGTTGCTAAAAGTAACAGCTAACGGTATAGTACCTGTTGCCGGATTTGGATTAGTTATAGCCTGTGCATGAATAGCAGCAGAAGCCGGCACTGTAAAGGTTAACGAACCACCATTTACATTAGCCACACAACCGTTTGTATCAGTAACTACTAAATTATAATTACCCGCTTGCTGACCGCTTAATACTGGAGAGGTTGCGCCTGCAATTGGCTGCGCACCTGAGTACCACTGGAAGTGATAACCCGGCGTTCCACCACTTACATTATTTACAGTAAGATTAGAAACTCCACCTGTTGCTTGTCCGCATCTAGCAGTATCTGAAGATGCACCACTTACATTTATTGTTGGTGTTGGATTTACAACTAAAGTTAGTGTAACTGTATTAGCCAATTGTGATGCGTTTACACAACCACCTGCGGTTAATGAATCTATCACACTAAAAGTATAGCTGCCTGCAGGATAGCTAGACGTTGGAGGAGTGAAACTTGAACCTGTGTAAACTACCGCATTATTGCTATACCATACCGCGGTTGAACCGCCTGAGTTTACTGTTAATGGTACAGGTGAACCCTGACAGAACGCATTATTTGTGCCTGTTGGTGCCGTTAAAATTGGTGCAGGTGGAATTGGATTTACAACTAAAGTTAATGTAACTGTATTAGCCAATTGTGATGCATTTACACAACCACCTGCGGTTAATGAATCTATCACACTAAAAGTGTACGTACCTGCCGGTGTGTTGGCTGGAGGAGTAAAAGTTGATCCAACATTTACTACTGTATTATTGCTATACCATACCGCGGTTGAACCGCCTGAGTTTACTGTTAATGGTACAGGAGAACCCTGACAGAACGCATTATTTGTGCCTGTTGGTGCCATTAAAATTGGCGCCGGTGGAGTTGGATTTACAACTAAAGTTAATGTAACTGTATTTGCTAATTGCGATGCGCTTACACAACCTCCTGCTGCTGCTGAATCTATTACGCTAAAAGTGTATGTGCCTGCCAGTGTATTGGCTGGAGGGGTAAAAGTTGATCCAACATTTACTACTGTATTATTGCTATACCACACCGCTGTACTTGTTCCTGAATTTACAGTTAATGGTACAGGAGAACCCTGACAGAAGGCATTATTTGTGCCTGTTGGTGCCGTTAAAATTGGTACAGGTGGGGTTGGATTTACAACTAAAGTTAGTGTAACTGTATTAGCCAATTGTGATGCGTTTACACAACCACCTGCGGTTAATGAATCTATCACACTAAAAGTATAGCTGCCTGC
>Ga0207160_1025_pt2 | contig 44428 bp, 38 predicted proteins | sample Alteio_BWMinHeat_21_FD_153510 | JGI IMG/M metagenome (GOLD analysis project Ga0207160, IMG submission 153510) | Enriched cells from forest soil in Barre Woods Harvard Forest LTER site, Petersham, Massachusetts, United States -... | ecosystem: Environmental > Terrestrial > Soil > Temperate forest >... | reverse complement strand
AATAAATATCTTTAACTAACAAAATATTAAAGCATGAAAAAATTATTACTTATCATTTCATTTATCTGTATTAAACAAATAAACGCACAGGTGTGTTTTACTCCACATACAGATTATAATACAGATACAAACCCGGCAGCCATTTTTAGTGCTGATTTAAACAACGATGGTAAGGCTGATATAGTAACTGCCAATGCCGCCAATGATATTTCGGTGTTTTTAGGGGATGGCAGTGGTACTTATACAACTACGGCCACCACATACACACTTCCTATGGCTAATGCGGTTTCGGTTAATGGCGGGCTTTTTAATAATGATGCTTTTATTGATTTAGTAGTTACCATACCAACAAACGTTATAGTTGTTTTAATAAATGATGGCACAGGTGGCTTTGGCCCTGCAACTACATTTTCTTTAAGTGGTTTTGCACAAAGTACAACTACAGCCGATGTTAACGTAGATGGTTTTACCGATATAATAACAGCCAATAGCAGTTCAGGTAACGCATCTGTATTATTAGGCGATGGTGCAGGTAACTTTGGCCCTTGCACTAATTATAATACAGCCGCAGGCCCTCAGGCAGTTGTAACCGGAGATTTTAATAGTGATGGAAAACTTGATATGGCTGTGTGTAATGGTACAGCTAATAATGTATCTGTTTTATTAGGTACCGGAGTAGGAATTTTTGGTACCAAAGTAAATACATCGGTTGGTATAGCCCCAAATAGTATTGTGACCGGTGATTTTAATAGCGACGGAAAATTAGATTTAGCTACAGCTAATCTTAACGGAAATAGTATAACCCTGTTACTTAATAACGGCAGTGGTACATTTAGTACAACAACAACATTTACTTATATACCAAGCCCTTGGCAACTTGTAGCTGCTGATTTTAACAGCGACGGAAAACTTGATGTGGCAGTTGCTGGAAACAATGGCATAGGAGGTAGTGGTGTATATATACTTTTAGGCAACGGTGCAGGTGGTTTTGGAACACCCATAAATTTTGCAACCGATGCCGACCCTCGTTCTATTTGCACGGGAGATTTTAATAACGATGGTAAGCCTGATTTAGCGACGGGTAATCGGGCTTCAAATGATATGTCGGTTTTATTAAATCATGCCAACCCGGTTGTAAAAGCAAGTGCAACCGATACCGTAATATGTGCAAATACACAGATAACATTAAATGGAATAGGAGCTACAACCTATACTTGGTCAGGGCCTAATAACCCGGTGAACGGACAGTCTTTTTACCCTTTTGGAACAGCAACTTACACTGTTACCGGAACCATAAACTCATGTTCTGCCTGGGATACTTTAACAATTAAGGTTAATCAGCTTCCTACAGTTAACACCAATATTACTAATACAGTTATTTGTATAGGAACTCCAATTACTTTAACAGCAAGCGGGGCTGCAACCTATACTTGGTCTAATAGCGTTGTTAATGGAGTTAGTTTTACACCAACATCATCAAATAACTACACCGTAAACGGCACAGATGTTAATGGTTGTACTGGCTCAGCAATGGTTCAAGTTACAGTTAATCAACTACCAACTATAACGGCAAACTCGCCAACAATGTGTATTGGCAGTGCGGCAACCCTTACAGCAAATGGGGCCAACACGTATATCTGGAGCCCGCCAACTTATTTAAGCAGTAGCACAGGTTCTGTTGTAACAACCAGTCCTACTGTAACACCAAATTACACTTATACTGTAACGGGCACGGATGTAAATTTTTGTGTAAACACAACTACTATTTCAGTTACAGTTAATCCAACACCAACTGTTACAGCTCATGCAACTAAAACAAATATTTGCTCGGGTTCATCGGTTACACTAACTGGCTTAGGAGCTCTTAGTTATACATGGACGGGTGGAGTAGTTAATGGAACACCCTTTTCTCCACCAACATCGCAAACATATAGTGTTATAGGCAGCGATGCCAATAATTGTACAAACACTGCCAGCGTAATGGTTAATGTTACCACTTTATTAGCACCCGAAATTTGCATGGTAACAACTGATACCTTTTTTGTAAACAACATTGTTTATTGGGACAAAACTTTATACCTAAATGCAGATAGCTTTATAGTTTATCGCCTTAGCTCGGGTAGTTATTTGTACATTGGCGCAGTATCAAAAGATTCTAGTCAGCTGACAGATACAAAACGTAGCATTGGTGGGCCAAATGGTGGAGATCCAAACATTACTTCATGGAGATATAAACTAGCCATAAAAGATACTTGTGGTAATCTAAGCGCTATGAGTCCTTATCATGAAACCATCAACATCCAGCAAAATAATCAAAACCTTAGCTGGAATGCTTACGCTGTTGAAAGCCCTCAAACAAACCCTGCAACTAGTTATGAAGTTTTAAGAGATAGCTTAGGCATTGGTGATTGGCATAATTTTGTAAACACTTCGGGCATTTCTACTAACGACCCAAGCTATAGTCTTTATCCAAATGCTAATTACCGTGTAGATGCTTTAGGTTTTACTTGTAACCCAACATTAAAACTTGCTAATGGAAATAACAGCACGTTTGCAGCTAAAGTAAGATCACATAGTAACATCAATAACAACAGGCAATCGGGCATTAAGCAGCTAGGTAAAAATAATCAGGTGTCTGTTTATCCAAACCCAAGTAACGGAAATTTTTCGGTAAGTATTTCTAATACAGAAAACACAAGCATAGAAGTGTATAACTCTTTAGGAGAAAAAATTCACACTAAACCTTTAACTACAAATACAGAAAACATTAATATTGAGAAATTTAATGCCGGAATTTATTTTATTTATATTAAACAAAATGGCGCTATTGTATACAAAAACAATATGGTGCTAGCAAAGTAAATTGAGCTAATTTAAAATTGAAAGGTCATCTATTACATACAGGTGGCCTTTTTTTATTGGTAATTAAATATGAAGTTAATTAACATATATTGTTAAATAATTTTTCTTCAGAATATTTTAACATATCTCGTGAAAATTTTAATCTATCATTGTCGGTACCTAAAAAAACCACAACATGATAAAAAAAATTACCTTCAAAATAAAAGCATTGGCTTACTTCTTTGCTTTCTTTATAATAGGAGGGCAAATAGTAAAAGCGCAATGTCCAATTATAAACCAACCACCTACGGCAAGCCCTACTTCTATTTGCGGCTCGGGCACTGCAACCATTAGCATTCCTTCATCAGAAGTTGGAGTTACTTATGCGGTAGGTTCAGGAACTACTATAATTAGTGGCCCAACTGCAGGAACAGGTCAACCTATGACTTTTACGATTGGTCCTATTTCAAATACAACAACTTATATTGTTGGTGCTACAAATGGTACTTGTACAATTACCATGACACCTATGGTAACAGTTACTGTAAACCCTATACCAACAGTTGTTATAACGCCATCGCATACAGCAATTTGTAAAGGTGCTATAGATACTTTAACAGCCTCCGGCGCTGTAAATTACACATGGACACCCGGTGGTTCAACAGCAAGTTCTTTAACTGTTAGTCCAAATAGCAGTACATCTTATACGCTAATGGGTGTTGATGCTAATGGTTGTTCAAATACAGCTACTCAAGCAATTACAGTAAACAATCTTCCAACAATAAACATTACTAACAGTACTTTTGGAGGCATTTGTCCTGGTGGAAGTGCAACTCTTACAGCATCGGGAGGTACGACCTATACTTGGAGTGCCAATGCGGGAAGCGCGACAACTAATACAGTTATTGTAAGTCCAACAGTTACTACGTCATATACTGTTATCGGAACTAATACAGTTACTGGCTGTAGTAATACAAAAACAAGAAATGTAACGGTAAACCCATCTGCTACAGTTACTATAAATGGCCCTGCATTTGTTTGTATGGGTTCAGTTGCAACATTAACTGCTTCGGGAGCAGCAAGCTATACTTGGAGTACCGGAACCAGCGGAGCAACTACATCTGTTAGTCCAACAGTTACAACCACTTATTCAGTTGTGAGTGGATCTGGTGGAGGAACCTGCCCCGGCACTGCTTCATTTACATTAACAGTTTCTCCTAATCCATCGCCAACAATAACTATAAGTGGCTCTTCTTCTATCTGTAATGGTCAAACCGATTTATTAACTGCTAGTGGTGCAAACACCTATACATGGAGTAATAATGCAGGCAGTGCAACAACCGCAACAGTTTCTCCATCACCTACAACTAACACAACCTATACGGTAACAGGAACAGATGCGAACGGATGTACAAATGTTAGCACCTTATCTGTAACGGTTAATCCATTACCAAACGTAACAACAAGCGGAACAAAAGTTATTTGTATCGGAAACACAACTACATTAACAGCAAACGGTGCATCTACTTATACTTGGAATACAAGTGCAACAACAAATACAGTTTCTTTATCGCCAACAGCAAATACAACTTATTCTGTAATTGGTACAGATGTTAATGGTTGTTCTAAACAAGCTGTAACAACAGTTACGGTTAACGCTTTACCAACTTTAACCATTACACCGCAAACTATTTGTACAGGTTCAACCGGAACATTAACAGCAAGTGGTGCTTCAACATATACCTGGAGCCCAGGATTAAGTTCAACAAATGGTGCTACAGTAACTGGCAGCCCAACAGTAACTACAAATTATACCGTTAGCGGAACAAATACTAATGGTTGTGTGGGTGTTGATACAATTAGCATTTTTGTTGTTTCTAGTTTAAATGTAACGGCATCTTCTTCAAGCTCTGTTACTTGTGCGGGTAACTCTGTTACTTTAACCGGATTAGGTGCTAGTTCTTACTCATGGACAGCAGGTGGTGGAACAATTAGTGGTGGAACAGGAACAACCGTTACTGTTACCCCAACAGGTCCTTCAACTTCATATACTGTTAATGGTTCTTCGGGAACTTGTACAACTACTCCTTATGTTATTTCAGTAAATGTAAATATTTTACCAACTGTAACTGCATCTGTATCTCCAAACGATACTATTTGTACTGGCTCAATGGCAACTTTAACAGGTGGCGGAGCAGTAACTTATAGCTGGACAAATGGTGTAACAGATGGAACCGCATTTACACCTAGTGTAACAGCAACTTATACCGTTACCGGAACCGATGCTAACGGATGTAACGCTACGGCAACTCAAAAAATAACATTAAACCCTTTACCTGCTGTTAACTTTTCAACGGGTGGTGCAAGTGGTGGAATTTGCCCCGGCGTAAGTGCTACTTTAACTCCATCGGGTGCGGTAACTTATACATGGACAAATACTGGAGCAACTGGTAGCGGTGCTATTGTAGTTACCCCAAGTGTTACAACTACTTATACACTAGTTGGTACAGATGCTATTGGTTGTTCCAACTCTAGGGTTAGAACAATTCCTCTTAAACCTGTTCCAACTGTAACAGTTAGTGCACCAGCAGGTCTTTGCTCCGGTCAAACAGCTACATTAACAGCAACATCAACCGGAACTGTAACTGTAGGAACTTACTCTTGGACAACAGGAGCCACAACAGCAAGTACAACCGACACACCTACCCTAACAACTACTTATACACTTTATGTAACAGCTACCGGACCAGGTGCTTGTACAGATACAGTAAGAACAACTATAAATGTTGGTGCATTGCCATCATTAACAATAACAGCTACACATAATCCAATTTGTGCAGGGCTTCGCGATACATTAACAGTTAGTGGTGCTACAACTTATACTTGGCACCCAACCGGAAGTAATTTGACAACAATAAACGGAGTGTTAAATAGCACCAAAACATTTACTGTAATTGGCAGTAATACCGGGTGTAGCGATTCAACAACAATTACAATAAATGTAAATCCTTCCCCAACGGTTACTATTGTATCTAATCCTACTAACGATACTATTTGTAGCGGAAGCCCTGTAACATTAACAGGCATGGGTGCAAACAATTATGTATGGAGTGGTGGTATAACAAATGGCACAGCATTTTCACCAACTGTAACCGCGACGTATACTGTTGTTGGAACATCTGCTAATAACTGTAGTAAAGCTAGCAGCGTGCAAGTTGTTGTAAACAATTGTTCAAGTGGCATTGCTCAACACTCAAATAACGATCGAATAACTGTTTACCCTAACCCGAGCAACGGAAATTTCTCGATAAGTGTTGTAAATTTTGAAAACACAAGTGTTGAAGTATATAACTCGTTAGGAGAAAAAATTTATGCTAAAACATTAAATGCAAATACAGAGAATATTAATATTGAGAAGTTTAATGCAGGTGTTTATTTTATGCATGTTAAACAAAAAGGTGTTTATACATACAAGAATAATATTGTATTGACAAAATAGTTCAATTTAGTTTTTAATTTATAAAGGAAAGGTTACCAAATATGGTAACCTTTCCTTTTAATAGTAAATCTGTAATTCTAAACTATCTCCCACTCTTCTATATCACCTTCTATAACTTTAAAAATAGGGTGTGCTTGTAACTTTTTCACTGATTTAACTCCGATATACTTTTTATTATCACGAGTTTTCAATTTATTCAGTAAATGGGATGTTTCATAATCTAACTGCCCATGGGTTACGTAAATGCTACATTTTTCAAATGTCCAGTCTATTTTTTCTTTACTAAAATTATAACCTCTTTTTACAGCTTCAGCATAAACACTTGCTAAATAATAATTAATGGCGTTAGTCGGTTTTTTTAGTTTTTTAAACCTGTTTAACTGAGGGTGATTTTTGTAGCCTTTTGTTTTTCCTTCTAAAACATGTTTTGCTAAAAGGGTTTCCCTCCATAAAGCAACTAATCCTTTTGTATCAAGATACTTTGGATGTAATGACCATATTCTCATTTTCTCTTATTTCACCTATAACTATAGGCTCATTTGTGGTAAAGTACATAAAGTTTCTACATTATTATAAATATACTCGCATGCACCATTCTTAGATAAAAATGCAAAAATCTTACATAATAATTTGTAAAACCCCAGCATTTACAAGGAAAAGCATAATATAGGCTTATTGAGTTATTAGACCAAAAACTACCGGAAGTTATGTTAATTTGTTACTTTTGACTCTGTTGGATACAAAAAATACAAATAAACACGTTGCCCTTGCCCTACAAGGCGGTGGTGCACACGGAGCTTTTACCTGGGGGGTTTTAGACCGCCTGTTAGAAGAAGAAACTATTGTTGCTGATGCGATGTGTGGCACCAGTGCCGGAGCTATTAATGCTGTGGTTTGCGCCTATGGTTTACATAAGGGCGGACCCGAAAAAGCGAAAGAATTGCTTGAAAAACTATGGAAAAAACTATCCGGCTCAGGTGGTTTTAAGCCATCTGCATTTGACAAGTACTGGAGCAATGGGGACATTTATAACTCGCCTGGTTATATTTTATTCAACACCATGTCTCAGTTTATGTCGCCTTATAATTTTAATCCCTTAAATTATAATCCGCTTAAGGATATTTTAAATGATTTGGTTGATTTTGAAGACCTGCATCATTACAAAGGCAAAAAAATATTTATTTGCGCTACCAATGTAAAAACAAACCGAGCAAAAATATTTACCAATAAAGAAATTACGGTTGATGCTGTTATGGCCTCGGCTTGTTTACCTTTTTTGTTTCAGGCAGTTGAGGTAAATGGAGAGTACTATTGGGATGGTGGTTATATGGGTAACCCTCCTATTTTCCCCATGATAACAAATACCAATTTGCATGATATAGTGCTTATTAAAATAAATTCTATCAACATAAAATCGGTGCCAACTACTGCACGCGATATTGCTGATCGTATAAATGAAATAAGTTTTAATAGTTCGCTTATAAACGAAATGAAGCTAATTCACTACCGTAACGAATTGTTACGTAACGGCATTTTAAAAACAGATGATAAAGTAAACCGCGAAATATTTATTCATACTATTTCGGGCTACGATACCTTAGGCCAAATGCACTATTCTAGCAAAATGAACACATCGTGGGAGTTCTTATTAAGTCTTAAACAAAAAGGGCGCGATACAGCTGATAAATGGCTTAAAAACGAGTTTAAACTGGTTGGTGCAAAATCTACTTTTGATGTAGAGGAGCATTTCTTCGAAAAGTTCTAAATTCGTGCACTAATTAGCTAATTTTTATGCGAAGGCATTTACTGTGTTTTACTTTTTTTCTTGTTTCTATTTTTGCTCAGGCTCAAAAACCTGATACAACTTACTATACATCGGCTACACGTACACAAAGTTTGTTAGGATTGAGTGAAAACTCTAAAGGCGCCGACACAACTCTAGACAACACACACAATTATTATCAGACAGGGGTGCTTGGCAACATGGGACTACCCTCCTACTCGCTTATAGCCGAGCAGCCAAAACATACCAGTGCTACTTTTTTTAGCTGGAATAAATTGAATAACCAAAAAGATTTAATTACTGAAGATGACCCTATGTACTTTGGTACAGAAAAGATATATACTAAAATTACGGCCGCTGTTGGTTTTAAGCAGGAACAGTTTTTAAAATTAGTGCATTCGCAAAGCATCCGAAAGAAAGTAAATGTTTCGTTGCTGTTTAATAGATACTCTTGTACCGGATTTTATTTACAACAACAAAGCTTAACAACTAATTTATTATTATCATCTAACTATAAAACAGATAACGGGCGTTGGGGGTATAAGGCTTATTATTTATTTAATAAATTAAAATATCAATTAAATGGCGGTATTGCAAATGATAGTTTTGTTGGAAGCGCGACGTATCCTGCACCAAATCTAATTCCTGTAAACTTCAATTCGGGTACTGCAAAACAACTTATAAAAACATCCGCCATATCTTTCAACACTTTTTTTAGGTTAAATAAGGATGATTCTGCAAAATCATCACATTATTTAATTTATGAAACAAATTACCAAAGCAATTATTTGTTGTATGTAGATGGAATAGCAGATACCATTGGTGGGTCTAAAAACACGTATTTAAACCAAATCACCGGTAGCCACGATTCTATAGGCACCCGTATTTTTTCTAATAGTTTATTGTACAAATTTACGGCCGCCAACGGCAAATTTATTTTTTACGGAGGGTATAAAAACGAAGCCATTAAATATCATCAGCACAGACTTGATACGGTTGGTTTTAACCATATAGTAAAGGGTGGTTTTATTTTAAATTTAAATAAACATATGTTAAATGCAACAGCAGATTATGTTGTAAATGGTTTTAATAGTAACAATTATGAAATAGATGCTAATTATCGTTTTATGATAAAAGATAATTTTTATTTAAGTGCTAATGCTCAAAGTCAAAGCAGGTTACCCGATTTTAATTTATTGTTTTATAATGGCAATCGTTTTTTATGGACAAATAATTTTAAGGATGTTCAAACGCAAAATGCAACAGTTTCTTTAACCAATAAAAAATATAAATTTTATTTTGGTGCTTTTATACAACAACAGCAAAAGCAAATTTACTTTAATACAGAAGCCCTACCTACTCAATACAATGGAAGTACTATGATAACCCGTTTTTTTGCCGGTAAGGATTTAAAACTGGCTTGCATACATTTTAATAATAACATAAACTATCAAACAACAGCAAATACAGACATTATACGATTGCCTAATTGGGTTACAACACACCAATTGTATTACGAAGGGAAACTCTTTAAAAAGAATTTATGGTTGCAGGTTGGTTTTCAGGCAAGATACATTTCATCATTTATGGCTAATGCCTATATGCCTGCCACTAATCAGTTTTATTTGCAAAATGAAAAAAGTTATGGCAACTACGTTTTTATAGATTTTTTTATAAGCGCACAAATAAAACCTGTTAAGTTTTTTATAATGGCACAGCATCTTAATCAGGGCTTTATGGGAAACAACTATATACTAAGCCCAGGTTACCCAATGCCCGACCGTAGCTTTAAAGTAGGGCTTAGCTGGATGTTATTCAACTAAATTTTTGTTTAGATACAAGCTAAAATAATATCGCAAGCTTTTACTAATTCTTCATTAGATATAATTAATGGGGGGGCAATGCGCATGCTTTGTGTATTGAATAAAAACCAATCGGTTATAACACCCGCTTCAATACATTTGCTGATGGTTTGCATATTTAAGGCTTCATCATTAAAATCAATAGCAGCAATTGCGCCATGTGCACGTACTTCTTTTATTTTAGGATGCTTTATTTTTTGTTTAATAATGCTTTCAATTTCTTTAGCACGTAAATACAATTTGTTTTTCACAATAACATTAAGGTTAGCCAATGCCGCTGCACAACAAACCGGATGCCCCCCAAAGGTTGTAATATGACCAAGCACCGGATTACTGGTTAAGGAATCCATTATTTGTTTTGAAGAAATAAAAGCACCAATAGGCATTCCGCCTCCCATTCCTTTTGCCAGCAATAAAATATCGGGTGTTACTTGGTACTGTTCCAAGGCAAACAAACTACCTGTACGTCCAAAACCTGTTTGTATTTCGTCAAAAATTAAAAGTGTTTCGGTTGCCGTGCAGCGTTCTCTTAATTTTTTCAGGAAGGATTGATTAGCTGTTATAACACCGGCTTCACCTTGCACAGGTTCTATAATTACACAGGCTGTTTTATGAGTTATATGTTGTAAATCACTTTCATTATTAAACTCAATAGTTTTTACATCGGGCAATAAAGGACGGAAACTTGTTTTAAATTCTTCGCTTCCCATAACGCTTAAAGCACCATGTGTACTACCATGATAAGCGTTTTTAAACGAAATAATTTCGCTGCGCCCGGTAAAACGTTTGGCTAATTTTAATGCGCCTTCAGTGGCTTCGGCACCCGAGTTTACAAAATAAACAGAATCTAAATTTGCAGGAAGTAAATCTGTTAGTGCTTTTGCTAATACCACTTGCGGACTATGAACATACTCGCCATAAACCATTAAGTGCATAAAGGTTTCGGTCTGTTTTTTTACCGCTTCCACTACTTCTGGGTGGCAATGTCCAATATTGCTAACCGATATACCCGAAATTAAATCGATGTACTGTTTACCACTTGCATCATTTAAATAAATGCCTTTAGCCGAAATAATTTCTAAAGCTAAAGGTGCAGGGCTTGTTTGCGCTACATGTTGTAAAAAAAGTTGTTTCTGAGAAAGGTGCATCTATATTATTATCATCTATCGCTGCACAATAAACTTTTTAGTAATAACATTATTGACTGTTTTTACATTTAAAAAATAAATGCCCTTACCTAAACTACTTATATCAATAGTTGTCAGTTCGTTTTCTACACCGGCCTGTTTTACTTTATTACCTAATATATCAGTTATATATAACGTTGCATTTTTTAATATGCATTCAATATAAAGGGTTTCTGTTGCGGGGTTTGGAAACACAGTTACTTCATTCGGATAATTTATAAACTGGTTTACACCTGTTGTTGTGCAGTTTTTTACAATAACAGTTTTTATTGAAGTACCTAAACAACCCGTGCTATTATCTATACCACTAACCGTATATGTAGAATTTATTGATGGAGAAACAGATACCGAATTTGTGGTAACGCTACCTGCATTGCTACTCCAAGTATAAGTACTCGCTCCATTTGCTGTTAAAATATCTGCTGTTCCAGGACAAATAGAATCATGGGTTGCTAAAATTGAAACATTAGTTTGTACAACATTAATTACCTTAGATACTGCTGTATCACCACATCCTGAATTATCTGTGCCTAAAACAGAATATGTTGTGTTAGCTGTTGGCGACACAACTATAGAGTTTGAGGTTGAATTATTACTCCATACATAAGAATTGGCTCCGCTTGCTGTTAAAGTAGTTGTAGTGCCACTACAAATGGTGTCTTTTGAAACTTGTATGTTTACCGTAGTTGTAGATGTAGTTGCACTTTGAACTAAGTTATAATATAAAGTTGGTGCCGAACAACCTCCTGCAGATGTAGTTGTTAATGTATAATTACCTGGTGTGCCTGTAAATAGATTTTGCCCTGTACCCGAAACCGGGCCTGACCAAGTATAGCTTGAAAAACCAGGAGGGCCAGATAGCGTTGTACTTCCACCTAAACATAAAGTATCGGATGATGTTGTTTGAGTTGAATTGCAATTTGCATCAATATAACAGTAACCAAAATGCCCACATTGGTTACAATCACTCACTATAAATTCTACTTGTATAGTGTGACCAACATAAGTCGGACTAGATAAATCGAAAGAAACACTGGTCCACGGATATGTATAAACCGAGTTATCTTGGGGTGAAATTGACCAACCATTAAGATTGCCAGACGATGGCGCAATTGCATCATACTCTGTACAAGGAATTACAGTTCCTGTGGTAACATCTGTAGCATCTACATGAAAATAAGGTTGTTCATTAGGAGGATGACCCCCACTTTGTAATACAACTGCATATTGATAATTAAATGTATTAGAAGATGGACTTACGACAAATGAATAAACTGCTTTTTCAATTTTCCCATTACTACAAGCATTATTTAACAACATAGAGTAGTTATTACCACTCCCAGGGGCAAGAGTAGGAAAAGCTCCATAAAAATCGGAGCCAGCTACAGACTGAAAACCACTGGATTGTAAGCTACATGAACCTTGATTGGCAGCCGCACCTAAAACCCAATCAATAGCACCAGGTGTTGTAGGACAAGTGTTACAAGGCAAAGGAGTTGAACTCGTGCAGATTTGCCCGCTAAAAAATGTCCAACCGTTTGTGGTGCCATCTTCAAAACCTGGATTTGTACATGAACTAGAGTTTACATGAGGAAATTGCAAACTTTCTTTTTCATTAATGACAGGTTTATTTTTTTGTTCGTATAATAATTTCTTTTTGATTTCAATTTCCCATTCCGGAGTTCCACTTTTTTTTGATTTTTCAAGTATTTTGGTGATTTTTTTTTCACTTAAATATTCTGCTGTTTGTGCTTTTGCAAATATTGAAGCTACAAGGCAAGCTATAAAAAAAATATTTTTTTTATTCATGGGGTAAGTAGTTATTATACCAAATATAAGAAAAAAAGATAGACCTATTTATAGGAAGCAACCAGCTGCTTTAACTTTTGTTGCACTTCATCATTTGGTTTTACTAAAGGCAAGCGAACATCAGAACCACAAACCTTCAATAATTCTAAGGCTATTTTAGCGCCACCGGGGTTGCCATCGGCAAAAAGCTGATTGGTTATTTCAAAAGTTTTGTAATGCAGTTTACGAGCTGTTGCAAAATCTCCTTTTAAGCCGCAACGTACCATTTCAGAAAAATCTTTTGGATAAACATTAGCCAAAACAGATATAACACCATCAGCACCACAAGCCAATAATGGCAAGGTTAAATTATCATCGCCACTAATTACTAAAAAGTTTTTTGGTCGGTTATTTATGATGCTCATGCATTGCTCTAAATTACCCGAAGCTTCTTTAATGGCCACAATGTTTTTAAAATCGTGGGCAAGTTTTAAGGTTGTATCTGCTGTAATATTAGAAGCCGTTCTACCCGGTACATTGTAAAGTATAATGGGTTTAGTAGTTGATTGCGCAATGGCTTTATAATGCTGATAAATGCCTTGTTGAGAAGGCTTATTGTAATAAGGTGATACCGATAAAATAGCTGCAAAAGCAGATAAATTGCTATGCTTAATAATATCTATAACTTCTTGTGTATTATTACCCCCAATGCCTAAAACCAAAGGCACACGCTTTTTGGTTTCTTTTATTACGTGATTAACTACTTGTTGTTTTTCTTCTTGACTTAAAGTAGCTGTTTCGCCCGTGGTACCAAGCACAACTAAGTACTCTACCTTACCTTTAATAAGGTGGTTAATTAATTTGCTTAAGCCGGCAAAATCAACAGCACCTGTTTTTGTAAAAGGTGTAACAATGGCAACACCTGTTCCTTTTAATTGTGTGTAAATAGACATGGTGCAAAATTAAAAATTATAAGTTAAGAAGCCTTACTAAAGCACTAATTTAGCATATACTACATTGAAAACATATTGCAACAATGCCACAATAATAACACTAAAAGCTAAAAACAGAAAAGTGTATGGATTAGCAAAATTTAAAGTCCAACCGAAAGATTTACAGTGTTTAGGCAATATTATACGGGTATCTTTTTTATTAAAATAAAATGGGCCCTTCCAATTTAAAGGGTCATTGCTCATTGCATCAAGAATATTTTTATCGGGTTTGCTTTTCATTACTACTAATCTAACTAATTAAACCTTTCACATACTCATTAACAGGTGCTTTCTTAATCCTTTTATAAGTATCTAACTGAATTAACTTGCCATTTTTTATAATGCCCAAACAATCGGCACTGCTTAAAACTTCATCTAAACGATGGGTTACTATAATACAAGAAGCCTTATGCTGCTTCAGTTTTTTTTGGATATAGGTAAATATTTTTTCTTTTAAAATGATATCCAGGTTACTAAAAGGCTCATCTAACAACAAAAGTTCAGGAAAAAGGCAAATGGCTTTTGCCAAGGCTACGCGCTGCCTTTGTCCATCAGATAAAGTACTTACTTTTTTATCTCTAAGGGCAGTCATTTCAATAAGGCGGAGCAGTTCGTTTATCTTCTTCTTCTTATAATCATCGTGGTAGCCAATTAAAATATCGGCAATGTTTTCGTACACTGTATGATGCTCTAACAAAGCATAACCAGTGCTAACCAGTTTCATATTTATGTGCCCGGGAATTAAGTTGTATGCCGGACCTAAAACGCGTTCGCTATTAAATGTAATTTCTCCGCCCTGCAAATCTTCTAACCCATAAATACATTTAAGTAAAGTGGTTTTCCCACTCCCGCTTTTGCCAACCAAAACAAGTGTTTGGGCCGTGTTTAATTGGAAAGAAATGTTTTTTAAGCCCTTAAAAAGGGTTTCGTTTGGGTAGTTAAATTGTATTTTATCTACCTGTAAAATAGTCTATCGGATAAGTTGAATAAACCCTTTTAAATTGTACGATTTACCGTTTACATCGGTTGCTTTTACAGTATAGAAATATGTTCCGGCTGTACAAGCCATACCTGATGTAGTGTAACCATCCCAATATTCTAAATTGATATCCATGTCTATTACTTTAGCTCCCCAACGGTCATAAATAGTGCAATCTAATGTCTTTAAACCATGTGCATTGGGTGCAAAAACATCATTAACACCATCACCATTGGGCGTAAAAACATTTGGCATAGTTAAGCCTGCTGTATCTGAAATGATAAGGGGCGAGCTTGTAGTATCATTACAACCATGATTGCCATAAGCAATTAAAGTAACCGTGTAAGCCGCAGCCGTTGCAAAAGAATGCGTTGGGTTAGTTTGTATAGATGTGCCATTATCTCCAAAATTCCAAACAAATCCATTAGGTGCATTAGTAGAAGCATTTGTAAAACTTACACTTTGCGGCACACCGGTGGTCATTACTGATGTAGCAAATAAGGCCGTAGCACTTTGTATAACGGTGATTATTTTTTTTGAAGAGTCTTTTGCCAATGTATTAAGTGTAACATAAAGTGTAACCGTGTATGTACCTGGTTTTGCAAAGTTTACTGTTACGTTTTGAGATGAATCGTTAGGACTTATGGTAACCCCAATAGTAGAATCAACAGCCCATTGGTATTTTATTATAGTACCTACCCCACTCCCCTTAAATTTTACATCAGCGCCTGTGCAAACGGTATCTTTACTAGTAGTGATAGTTACGTTGGCAGCTTGTAAAGTCTGAAAGAAACAGATAAATAATATTGCGCTAAAAATATTTTTAATGCTCATAAATGAATTATGCAGCTAATTTAATTTAAATTATTCAGAAAGTAAAGCGTGTTTATATTATCTGAAAAATCGAAAACCGTTGGAACCTGCGATTTTCCTATGGGAATGGTTTTTATTGACAACTTGGTGTTAGAAACTACACCCTGCAATTCTGCTTCTAAACCTTTCAGTTTTTGAGAAATTTCATCCAGATTTTCGTACTGCTCATAAAATAAAACAGCTATGGGCGAATGAAGGGAATTAGTCTCTCTTAAAATCAGAAAGTTATTATCTAAAAACTTCTCCTGATTTAAAAGGTAGATAGCTCTGTTATACTCATGGTTATTGGCATATTTTTTATTCTGAATAATTTCTGAAAAAGAAAAAATGCTTTCGTAAAATTCATTAAAATTATAACCTCTAGGTACATAAAGCTTAGATACGTTTCGACATCCCAAGCCAAAATAATCGAAAATATCGTTTCCTAAAAGGGTTAATTCTTCAGTAGTTTCGTTACCTGCAAGTACAGCAACCGATGTTCTGTTTTTACGAATTATGTGCGGATACTTGCCAAAATATTTTTCGAAATAAAGCGCACTGTTATTGCTGCCTGTGGCAATAACGGCATCAAAATTTATCAATCGGCCATCGGTAAAAAGTATATAATCTTTAAATGAAGGCTCAACCTTCATTAAAAATTCTGCTAAAAAAGTAATCAGTATTTTATCGTCGCTTGATGGTTTAATTAAGATTTTGTTACCCGAAAGTAACACGCACATAAAATCGTGAAAACCAACTGCCGGTATGTTACCTGCCATAATAACAGCAACTGTTTTGGTTTTTTTGGGTTCTTTAATTTCCTTTATAAACTCTTTTAGTTTAGTTGGCTCTAACAATTGAACGATACCTTGCAGGGCTTTTTTTACAAACTCGTCAGTAAACCAACCATTGTAAGAGTAGGTTTCTTTAATTAATTCATCTAAATGCTCATACTTGGCTGTGTACGTGTTATTTTTTCTTTCACCTAAAAAATCTGATAGAAAATCTCTTAGTTTTAAAAATGCCTGCACCCTTTTTTCCATTTTTTATGTAAATCAATAATTAAGCAAATGATGTGTATATTTGCATCGATTTTAATTCAGCAAAACTAAACTAAAATGTCTATTAAAATAACTGACGAATGTATAAACTGCGGGGCTTGTGAACCCGAATGTCCAAATAATGCTATATATGAAGGTGGTGCCGAGTGGCGCTTTGCCGATGGAAGTACGGTTACTGGTATGTTTAAAGGACTTAGCACGGGTGTTGAAGCAGATGCTAGTGCCCCACAAACGCCTAATAGCATGGATGTTTATTATATTGTTGCTGATAAATGTACCGAGTGTAAAGGCTTTCATGATGAGCCACAATGTGCCGCCGTTTGCCCGGTTGATTGCTGTGTGCCAGATGAAGCCCATGTAGAAACTGAGGAAATGCTGTTAGCAAAAAAAGCTGCTATGCATTTGTAAAACAGTAAATTATTTGCTGTTTCTAAAAACTTACTACCTGTTTTATTAAACCAAACGGATTGACTTTATTTAAGTTAAGTACAAACCTTATTTGCTGAAAAATACCATTCTTAGTTCCTATAAGATTGTTTAGATCTTGTATGTTTTTACTTATTCCAAGAGGAACAAAAATTTCAAAAACATCACGGTATATAACAATATCAATGCCCGCATCATAAAAAAAACTTTGATTAGGAGGAGATAGCTTGTCAGTAGCACATACTCCAATATCAGCATAAAGCAATAATGGCAGTTTAAATATTTTAGGGCTTTTTATATTAAGCGTAGCTAACCAGTTATTTGTTTGCCCTAAATACGTGTACACTTTAAACGCTCCATCGTTTTCAATAAACTGAGCAGCAGCAAGGCCTCCTTGCTCGGCTCTTCCAAAATATAAATTATCGTACATATAATCATTATCGCCCTTTGTGCCACTTAATTTAAAGAAGTAGCTAATAGGTGTACTTTGATTTTGTAAATTCATTATTCCTGCAAACGCACGTATCTCAAAATACTTGGTTTTATTAACAAATATTTTTTGAAGAAGGGTAACCGAAACTTTCTGCATATCGGCATTGGCTTGCCCATTTACTTTTATGAATGTAGGATACAAGGCATTACTACTGGCAAACTGATACATTAAATCGTGTACTCCATAACTGAAATTTTGTTGCATGGCATTATATCCTCCGTTAAGTGCATCTGCATCATATCCGGTAATTTGCTTTTGAATATAAACATAGCGATAAGTAAGTCTGTGTTGGAAAAGAGAGGTGGCGTACTTCTTTTTAAAATCTAAATTTATGTATGGAGCCAGTTTGTTGTAGTTATTAGTAAACACATTTTGTTCATAAGCAAAACGCTGTGTTTTTACACCAATATTTATGGTACTAAAAATGCCTTTAGGATGTATATTAAGTTTTACATTGGCCATACCGGTAACATTTTTATTACCAAAAGCATACATAGGAGCTAGCTCTGTTTCAACTTTTTTCTCGAATAAAACATGGTTATAATAAGCTAAACCAAGCATATAGCCATTGTATAAATTGTAACCCATAATGGGCGAATAAAACAATTGTGTTTTATAAGGGTTATCTAAAGCAGCAATAAATTCAGGCTTTAATGGCTCTCTTTTTTTTAATAACCCGTTTGTTTTTATCGTGTTGTTTTTTCTATTAATGTCGGGCATTGCCTCATTATAATCTATTCTGAACGAAGTAACATCTGATGGTGGAAATAAAAATGTTTTTGTACCCTCAAAACCATCGTACCAAACCATGCCAACCAAATCTTTTTTATTTAAGCCATATAAAGAAACCGGACCTAAAACACTTCCCACATTTTTTACGTTAACCGAATAAGAACCGTCCGGTTCTTTATGCACGGATGTAACTTTATAATCTATTTTTTTGGTGGTAGAAATTAAATCATCGAAAAACCAGCTCAGATTTTTCTCGCTAAAATATTCAAGAGTTTTGCGTAAGTCGGCTGGTTTAGGATGCTTAAACTTACATTGGTTAAAATAAAACTGCATGGCTATATCAAAATCATTTTCGCCCATGTAATCCATTAAATAATTAAAAAGTATAGCCGTTTTACTATAGACAATAGCACCGTAATTCATTTCTGAAAACGCTTCGGCAGGTAAGGCATCTGCTTGATCTTCGCCCTGTTTTGCACTCATAGCATAAAGCCAATAATAAGAGTGTGCCTGTTTGTATTTATTTACATGTAATAATCCAAATGTACTATCGCGCCCTAAAATAGTTGCCAGTGTAGCATTAGGATATTTTGTTCTTACATAACGTAGTTCGTTAAAGGAGTTTATGCCCTCATCCATCCAAGCATTTTTTCGTTCGTTGCTACCCAGCATCCCATAAAACCAATTATGTCCAACCTCATGGGTAATTAGCATATCCAGTTCAAAAGCAGTAGAAGTTTCTCCTATGATAGTTATGTTTGGATACTCCATGCCACCACCGGCAGCAATGGTGCCATCAACAGCAGTTACATTGTTATAAGCGTAATCGCCATTCCAAAGCGAATAATAATAAGTAGCATCGCTTATATATTCAATAGCATTTCTCCATAAATCAATATCCGTATCGGTAAAAAATGCCCATGTACTTACACTGGTTTTAGTATGAGGTAAAACTAATTCGCCGCGTAATACATTGTAACGTTTATCGGCAAACCAGGCAAAATCGTGTACATTACTTTGTTTAAAACGCACCGTTTTTAATGCCGTATCAGAAAGTGGAAATGACAGATCTCTTTTAAATAAAGCAGAATCAAGCATTTTAATTTTCTGTTCGGTAGCTATAATTTTTTGCTGCAAAAACTTTTCCTCTTCTTCATTATCATATCTATCACCTGTTGCAGCTAGCACATAGTTTTTAGGTAGTGTAATGCTTACATCAAAACTTCCAAATTCAGCGTAAAACTCTCCTTGGTCTAAATAAGGCATTTGGTTCCATCCGCTTGCATCATAAACAGCAGGTTTAGGATACCACTGAGTTATGTAGTAAGCCTGATTATCGTGCCCTAAACGCGAAATAGTAGCCGAAGGAATTTTTACTTTAAAGGGTGTTGTAATGGTTGTTTTTTCTCCTGGAGCAAGTGCTTGTTTTAAAAACACTTTACATATATCGGGGTTATTTTTATCGTACTCTATTTTTAACGATTGGTTATCTGTTTTAAAATCAAGACTATCTATATAACCCCTATCCTGCTCTTTGGTAAAATAAAAACTACGGCTACCCTGTTTCAGAAATTGTTTTGCCAGCGCTGTATTATTGTCTTTATAGGCATTGGGCCATAAATGGAAATAAATAAATTTTAATGTGTCGGGTGAGTTATTAGTATAAATAATGCTTTCGTTAGCACTTAATGTGTGTTTTACATCGTTTAACTTAACATTAATAATATAATCTACCTGTTGTTGAAAGTAAGTTTTTTGCGACAAAGCAATTTGAGAGATAAACAGTAACAGCACCCATTTCTTCATTCGGTAAAGATGCTGATTTTTTAACAAATATTTCTGATTTGCAGTTTTTCAAATAAAAAGGCTTTCAAGATTTCCTGAAAGCCTTTTTATTTTTTACTTGTTGTGTAAAAACTTATCTAAACTTATACTGATAATATATGTCCACCCTTCTTCAAAGTTTTGAGGTGCAAAATCAGGAAGCGCAGGAAATGTTTCAATGCCTGTATGAGTAAGCTTTAAGGTTGTTTTATTCCCTACTTCAAACAACTCAAAAGTCACTTCTGAGTATCCTTCAAACCCTTCGTAACACCAACTGTACGATATTTTTTTTTCTTTAATTATCTCCTTTATTTCGCACAAATGAACATAATGCTTAGTGCCGTCTTTTCCGGTTCCTACAAATTGAAATTTAAAGCCTTTTTCGGGTTTAAACTCTTTAAGGTCAAAATACCATTGCTTCATATCCTCTTTATTGGTAAGGGCTTTCCATACTAATGCTATAGGTGCATTAAAGGTTCTTTCTATTGTAAATGGTTTGTGACTCATATCATTTATATTAAAGTGTTTTTAAATAAGCTTCTAACTGATCGAAAGTTCCACCAAAACCTTGTTGCATAGATGGCATTCCTGCTTCAAACATTTTTTGCTCTTCATCGCTGGCATTCTGTGGTCCGCCTTTAAGAGTTAAAGTTGTTTTGCCATTTTCTTCGGTTAATGTCCAAGTATTATAAACCTCCAAAGGCCATAGCGGATTAAATGGGGCTCTTATTGTATTTCCTTCTTTATCGGCAAAAGCATTAATAAACACTATTTTTTCGGGCGATACAATTTCTATGTATTTAAAAATGCCAAACATTTCATGTCCTTCGGGTGATTTCATTCCGTAATGAAAAATGCCACCCGACCGTAAGTCTAAATTTATAACTTCAAGTGCCATGCCCTTTGGCCCCCACCAATGTGCTAAATGTTTAGGTTGGGTAAATGCATCAAATATTAATTTGCGTGGAGCATTAAAAACACGCGTAATAACAAAATCATTTGTTTTTTCTTTTTCCATGTTTATTTGTTTTAAGGGTTGGTTTTTCTTGTAATTCTTTTAAATAATTTTCTAAAGCATCTAATTTAGTTGTCCAGAATTTTTGGTACTGTTCAGCCCACTCGGATACCTCGCTTAGTTTTTCAAATTTTGCTTCACAATATCGTTCTCTGCCTTGCTTATTAATGGTTATTAAACCGCATTCGGTAAGAATTTTTATGTGTTTTGAAATTGCCGGCCTGCTTATATCAAATTGTTCTGCCACCCCATTTAGGGTAAGTTTATTTTGTGCTAACAGACTTATAATTGCCCTGCGGTTTGGGTCGGCTATGGCCTGAAAAACATCTCTTCTAATTTCCATTAAGTAACTATTTGGTTACAAATATAAATGAAACCATTTGGTTACACAAATATTTTTTAAATTTTCACAAAAAAATAGGTGAATTAACCTATGTTGCCTGCACAGAGCGGGATTTGCATTAAAAAATACGTAAAAACAACAAATTTGAGCTTGTAAAGTGTTTTAGGCTTAAAAATAAAGATGACAATTACTTTGTAATTAGTATTTTAGCCTATCTAAATAAAACTAATGAAAGTAAAAAAATTACTCCTTGCGTCTGTGTTTTTTTTTGGTTTGCATCGTATATCGGCACAAATTACCATTACCAGTGCAGATATGCCCGTTTTGAACGATAATATTTTAATAAGTGTAAAAACTTCGTTAACAAATTTTCAGCCTACGGCAACGGGTGCAAACTACCTTTGGGATTATAGCATGCTTATTCCCGACTCACAACGCCATGTTAGTTTTGTTTCATCTATTTCTACTCCTTATCCTTATTTTCTTAATAGTTCTTACGGAACTCGCAATTATACACCCGATGCGCTTCCTTGGTCTTTAATTGGAGGAGGAGCACCTCCAACAAACGCATACGATTTTTTTAAAAATTCGGCCACATCCTATAATATGGTAGGCGCAGGTTTAACTGAAGCAACTACAGCTATACCGGAATTTTATTCTGCTCAAGACAGAGTATATGCTTTTCCTATGCATTATTTGAATAAGGATTCTTCAAACGCTGCTTTTAGTCTTAATTTACCCAATCAATTTTATTATGGAAAAAGACAAAAAAGGGTAAACCAAGTAGATGGTTGGGGTACCTTAATAACCCCATATGGCACATTTAATACATTACGCATAAAATCTACGCTTACTATTACAGATACTATTTATCTTGATACGATACATGCCGGATTTGCCATTCCACGTGCCATTGCTTATGAGTATAAGTGGTTTGGTGTAGGAAGTAAAATTCCGTTATTAGAAATTGATGCAACTGCCGCCGGTGGAAACAACATTACTATTGCTCGTGTTAACTGGCGTGATAGTTTAATGATAACTCCAACTGTTAGTTTTATTGAGCAAGGCACTTGTCCGATAGTTAACGAGGGTTCTTTAACGGCTAATGTTACAGGTGCCAGATACCCTATTAGTTATTTATGGAGTAATGGACAAACTACAAGTACTATTAGCAATCTTGCTCCCGGTACCTATAGCGTTACTATTACAGATAGGTTTGGTAGAGTTGTTCATGCAGTAGATTCGGTAAAATTGATAAATGATTCTAGCTGTTTGGTGTTGGTAAATTTTACATCACAAAATACTTGTCCAATGATAAACGAAGGCTCATTAACTGCTAATGTTACCAACGGTAAAACTCCTTTAAAATATTTATGGAGTAATGGAGATACTACAAGCAGTATAAATAATTTAGCACCCGGAGTATATAGTGTTACTGTGACAGATAAATTTGGCAGAACCGGAATGGGAGTTGATTCTGTTAAGGCTTTAACTGATTCAAGTTGTTTAATATTGGTGAGCTTTACTACAACACCTACCTGCCCAATGGCAAAAAATGGTGCTTTAAGTGCCAGTGAAACAGGTGGTCGTAATCCGGTAAAATATTTATGGAGTAATGGAGATACAACAACAACAATTAATAATCTCGCTCCCGGGAATTATGATTTAACTATTACCGATAAGTTTGGCAGACAGGTAACTGCAACAGGTGTGGTTGAAGGCTTTAGTAAAGATTTAGATTGTTTAAATATACCAAGCGCCTTTACACCTGATGGAGATGGGGTAAATGACGTTTGGGTAATTCGTAGTTTAAGCGAGTATACAAGTTGTAAAGTAGAAATATTTAATCAGTGGGGGTCTTTAGTATTTAAATCTACCGGGTACGAAACACCTTGGGATGGTAAATATAATGGAGAACCTGTGCCTGCCGGGGCCTATTATTATATTATTGACTTAAATAATAATTCAAATAAATATACCGGTACTGTTACCATTATTAGATAAATTAAATTTTTAAATTATTACAGATGAAACGTATTTTATTTTTCACACTTAGCCTTTTTACACTTGGTGCAGTTGCTCAGCAATTACCAGAGTTTAGCCAATATCTTTATAACGATTTTTTGTTGAATCCGGCCATAGCAGGGACAAAAGATTATGCGCCAGTTACCCTTTCTGCTCGCATGCAATGGGTAGGTTTTAATAATGCACCAACTATGCAAATAGGAAGCATAAATGGTGCGCTTACCAAAAACGTAGGTTTAGGGCTTACCGTTACTAATGTAACAACAGGTCCAATCTCAAACACATCCATGCAACTTGCTTATTCGTATCGCATAAAATTAAATGAGAGTACTAAATTATCGTTTGGTATAGCACCTATGCTTATACAGCAATCTTTACAAAAAGATAAATTGACTTTAGACAATCAGAATGACAACACGTTTAACCGCATAAGTGGTAAAACCATGATTGCTGATGCGAATGCAGGTGTTTATTTATGGGGTAAAAAGTATTTTGTAAGTCTTTCTGTACCACAATTACTTGAAAACAAAGTACGACTTGGTGATGCCTTATTTACTGAAAGATTAAAACGTAACTATGTGCTTTATGGAGGTTATGATTTTGCTGTGAAAGAAAAGTTTGTATTAACTCCGTCTATATTAGTTAAAGCCATAGAAGGTGGAGCACCTATACAAATCGATATAAATTTTAAAGCAACTTATAACAAATTAATTTGGCTTGGGGTTTCCTTCAGGGGGTCTAGCTCACAAAGTCCAAGTGAAGTTGCGGTAGCATCTGTAGGTGTTATGAAATATAATTTTGTATTTGGTTACTCTTACGATTATAGTTTATCTTCAATAAGCACGTATAGTTCAGGCTCGCACGAGGTGTTTTTAACCTACAAAATTCGTTGCAAAAAAGGAAATGAAGAGCCAAAAGAAGTTATTTCTACCACCGAAACACTTGCACCAGCAAGTACTGAGCCAGCCCCAGCTACACTTGTAGAGCAACCTAAATAATTACTTGTTAAAAGTAATTCCCTTAGGAAGAAACATCGAGGCATCACCATTATTTCTAATAATGTCTCTTATAATAGTTGAGTTTATGGCCGAGTGCTCAGGTAAAGGCATTATAAAAATAGTTTCAATATTTGAAAGCGCACGATTCATTTGAGCAATGGCTTTTTCGAATTCAAAATCAGTACTGGTGCGCACACCACGAATAATATAGGGAGCATTATTTTGCTTACAAAAATCAATAGTTAAGCCGCTAAAGCTTTTAACTGATACGTTAGGCATATCTGCAAAAACATCTTGTATCCACTTCATACGCTGCTCAATGGAAAACATATAATGCTTATTGCTATTTGTGCCAAGGGCTATGATGATTTCATCGAATAAGCCAATGGTACGACGAACTAAGGCTTCGTGACCAATGGTAAATGGGTCGAACGAACCCGGAAATACAGCTATGCGTTTTTGATTATTGTTACTCATGATGTTTAAAAATACTAAAGTTTACATTACCGTATTTTCTTTTCTCTACAAAACCCTTATTTGATGAAAAATCGGTTTTACTGCCATGTTCTACAATTAAAATACCATTTAAAGATAAGATTTTGTGTTGAAAAATGGCATCACTTATTTGTGAAATCCAAGCAGCTTCATAAGGGGGATCAACAAATATTAAATCATAAACATAGGTTTCTTTTTCAATAAACTTAAAAATATCGGCTTTAAAAGCTTGTAAATTAGACATGCCCATAGTTTTTGCCGTATCGTTTACAAACTTGGCACAGTTAAAATGAGCATCTACAGCTGTTATTTTTTTAGCTCCACGCGATGCACACTCAAAGCTAATGCTACCTGTGCCACAGCATAAATCAAGCACACTAGATTCCTCTAAATCTAATCTACTAGCTAAAATATTAAATAGGGCTGTTTTAGCGAAATCGGTAGTGGGTCTAACGGGTAAGCCTTTTGGCGGATGTAACACCCTCCCTCCTAAAGTACCGCTTATAATGCGCATAGGTATAAATTAAAAAGTGAGTAGTAAAAATGATTTGGAATTTTTTCGAAATCATTTTTAAGCACAATGGTTTTATTATTTACTGCAAATTTTAATTTAGGGAAATATTCTTTTAAGGTGTCGTATAAGGCAGAATTAGCTTCAATTTCTCCGGCAAGAGTAATTTCGGTTTCTTCTACCGATAATTTATTTTGCTCCAACGAAGCTAAGATGAAGTATAAAAAATCTTCGGTACTTTGATATTCAAATGTGTTGAAAAACAACATTTTTTTATTATATAAAGCAATATCAAAACTATCAGTGCCCACATGAACCAAACAGCTTTTATGTTTTTTAGAAACAAAGCCTGCAAGACTTTCGGTTATACAAGTGGTTTTATGTTTAATGTGGTTATTAGGAAAAGTTTGGTCAATTAGTATCTTTAATTTTTGGTTAACGGCATAAACGCATTTGCTATCTGTACTATATACATCATCATGTAAAATAATCACATCATCTGTAACAGTATGATTAAATTTAAGCCACCTGTCGTTATTATCAGATTGATACAAGGAAGCAGGGACAATAGTATATAATGGGTTTAAAATGCTGATATATACATTTAAATAAACCTGCGAGAAAAACACTTCAGTATGAATCAAATGTTCAAAAACTTCGTTTATTTTTTCACTTGATTTAAAGGTGTAATGCTGCAAATAAACCAATTCGTTTTGCGCAGAAAATAAAGCCGTAACGATATCTGTAGTTGATATTTCTACACATGCACGTAATTTCGAGCTTTGTTTAAAATCAAAATCGGGGGCAATTATTTTGGTCTTTATTTTAGCGGCTAATGTTTTCAATAATAATGCAATTATGTACCTATGCGAAGATAATTTTATTTACGGAAAAATGCACGCAGTATTTTGTATATAATTGATTATTAATAAGCCCCCCTACCCTTCAAATAAGAATAACTATCGGTTAAATAAAAGTCGTTCACCCTTTATGTTTTCGTTAAAAGCTCCTTTATCAAATACTTTATTACCATTTACAAAAGTGGTTATAATAGATGATTTAAACGTATGTCCTTCAAACGGGCTCCAGGCACATTTGTACAAGATGTTTTTCTTACTTACTGTTTCCGGTTTGTTTAAATCTACCAAAACCAAATCAGCATAATATCCTTCACGCACATAACCACGTTTATTAATATCAAAAATATCGGCAACGTTATGACTAGCCTTGCGAGCAATTTGTTGAAGTGTAATTTTTTTATTGTGATAAAAATCTAATAAAGCCTGCAAACTATGTTGCACTAATGGGCCACCCGATGGGGCTTTTAAATAAGGCTGTTGCTTTTCCTCTAATGTGTGTGGGGCATGATCAGTAGCAATAACATCAATTGTTCCGTTTAAAACTGCTTCAAAAATTTTATCTCTGTCGTAGATAGTTTTTACCGCCGGATTCCATTTAATAAAATTGCCCTTTGTTTTATAATCATCATCGCAAAACCAAAGATGATGTATACAAGCCTCGGCCGTAATACGTTTTTGTTTTAGGGGTGTTTTATTTTCAAATAAGGAAAGTTCTTTAGCCGTAGATATATGTAAAATATGTAGCCTGGTATTGTATTTTTTAGCCAATTCAACCGCCATAGAAGATGATGCATAACATGCTTCCTCACTTCTAATTACCGGATGAAAATATGCTGGTAAGTCTTCTCCGTATTCTTCGATTATACGTTTTTGATTTTGCTTTATTAGTTCATCATCTTCGCAATGCGTAGCTATTAATGTTTTAACCGAAGAAAATATTTTTTCAAGAGTTTCTTTTTTATCTACCAACATGTTACCAGTAGATGAACCCATAAATATTTTCACCCCACAAACTTTTTTATAATCGACTTTTTCAAGCTCAGCTATATTATCATTTGTTGCGCCCATAAAGAATGAATAATTAGCCAAGGACACTTCGGATGCACGTTTATATTTCTTCTCTAACTCATCATACGTAACCGCTTGCGGATTTGTATTGGGCATTTCCATGTAGGATGTAACACCACCTGCTACTGCAGCTTTTGCTTCGGTATAAATTTCCCCTTTATGGGTTAAACCCGGCTCACGAAAATGAACCTGGTCATCTATCAACCCGGGGAGTAAATGTAAACCTGTAGCATCAATAATTTCAGCACCTTCATCTGCATCAATCTCTCTATCTACTTGTTTTATAATGCCATTTTCAATTAAAATATCTGAAACAAAAATTTCATCTTCATTTACTATTGTAGCATTTTTTATCAGCGTCTTTGTCATGGTAAAATTATTTTATAAGCTGTAAAATCCATTCATCCTCAAATGTGTTTTGAGCAATTTTGTTCCATTGTTTTTTTAATCCAACTTCGGTAAAGCCTATTTTTTTAAATAGATGCAAACTCTTTTCATTACTCGCCGATATGTTACAATAAATTTGTTTAACCAATAAAGATTCGAAACAATAATCGCAAAGCAAATCGAGAGCTATACTTGCATGGCCCTTGTTTTCTGCATTTTTGTCAATCATTATACCAATGCCAACACGGCTGTGATGCACATCAAAATCAAACAACTCAATAGTACCTATAGGTTCATTATTAGCTAAACACACCATTAAACGTATTTGTTTGGTGATAAAAATATCTTCGTGGGCATTTACCAAATACTGCTCTAGTACAAATTTAGAAAACGGAGCAAACGTGTTACTCACTTTCCAAATGGCAGGATTATTTTCCCATTTATAAAGCACCTCCAAATCATTGGGTTCAAGGGCACGTAAATAAATATGTTCTCCGCTTAATTTCAATGCTTTATTTTTTGCAATTCACTTTTAATCTGTTTCTTTAAATCAGCTTCGTTGTATGTATGAAGGTAAAAAATATTTTCTTTCAATTCACCTAAATTTGCACCATAAGTAGCATCGATAAAATCATTCATCTTTAAGTCAGAAAGTAAATCGAAAATTAGTTTTATGTCTTTTTTAGGAATAGCATAAAATTCTTCAAAAAACAAGCGAATTGGCGACATACAGGTATTTGTATGGTCATTAACTTTATCAAATAATTTTACCTGCTCTACAAATGTTTCGTTTAAAAACTGGTTACTGAAAACGGGGTGTTTTTTTAATTTAATAAATACAGTAGCAATTTTTCGTAAGGAAATGTTTTTCAATAATACATTTCCATTAATGTTCAACTCCTGCCCTTTTATGGTCAATGAATGATACACATTGTCAATTAGCAAGCCAATATGAGGTGGAACATGGTTTGCGTTAAGCAGTACCAAATAAACACCTTTTTTTAACTCTTCAGGCTTATACTCTTTTTTAATATGTATTGCATTACTGCTCATTTATTTTATGACTTCAAAAATTGGGTTACCAATGTTTCCGTTGGTATATGGTATATTTAATAGTTGACAAATAGTTGAGGCTATATCAGTAATATAAATTGGCCTTAAGGAACTTCCTTTATTAATTCCAGCACCATAAAACAACAATGGCACATGTGTATCATAACTAAAAGATGTACCATGTGTGGTACCAGTTTTATCATAATCCATAAAACCAGGCTTGTACATAACCATTACATCACCGCTACACTTACTATTAAACCCTCTTTGCACAAGTGATTTAAATAGCATGTCGTTTTCTGTTTGAAGAATTAATTGCTCACCACACAAAGCATCGCTAACTTCATTAATGCTTAAAAGATAGCGCACGCTAAATTTTTCAACTGAAAATTTATCTAACTTTTTCGCGAGAAGTACTGAATCATTTAAATAAACCTGTTGATTAACGTACTTCATAACTAATGAATCATTATATTCTTTATACAACTCTTGCTTTAGTTTTTTTTCAAGTTCTTTTCCACTTACATAACCCGCATTTATTTTTTCGGTTTGCAGATATGCTGAATTTTCTGCCGCTCCATGGTCGGCAGTTAAAAACAAAGTATAATTTCCTTTACCAATTTTAGTGTCGAGATAAATAAATAACTCTTCCAAATCTTTATCTAAACGTATATAGGTGTCTTCTAACTCTACTGATTTTGGTCCGAATGAATGCCCTACATAATCTGTTGATGAGAAACTAACACAAAGCATGTCACAAAGGGCATCCATCCCCAAACCTTCACCTTCTATAGAGGCAATCGCCAATTCTTTTGTTAGGGAGTTTCCAAATGGTGTAGAACGTATAATATCAAAATTATTTTTCTCTAATTGCTTTGTGTATTCGTATGGAAAAACAGGTTTATCTTTTTTATTCGGCGATTTTTCGAATGCATTATCGTCAGGCAAACTTGCAGTATAATTTTCAATTAAAAATAATGTGTTCCATCCCTTTTCCAAATATTTTCTGGCTAGGTTTTTAGCGTTAAAATCAAGTAACCATTTTGGTAAATCATTCCTATAAAAAGTTGATGTAATAAAATTTCCGGTAGAGCCATCAAACCAATAGGCTCCATCAGCTGCATGTCCTGCGGGCAGTATAGAACTTCTATCTTTTAAAGATACACCAACCACTTTTGCTTTGTTGTTGCTAGCTACTTTAATCTCATCACCAACAGTTGTTGCCTCTAAATTTCGGGGGGACATTAAACCTGCATCACTACTACTACCAACAGGGCTTACATTTTTATCTTGTGTGCAATAAATTTCTTTTTTTGTTTTTTTATCAAACCATTCGTTAGCAGCAATGCCATGTATAGCAGGTGTTGTACCTGTGTAGATTGACGCGTGTCCCGGGCCAGTATAAGTTGGCACATAATTATATTGGGCATTTCTGCAAAGGAAGCCTTCTTTCAACAACCTTTTAAAGCCACCTTGACTGTAGTTGTTAGAAAAGCGATAAAGATAATCGTAACGCATTTGGTCTACTACTATACCAACTACAAGCTTTGGTTGCTGTGCAAATAATGAGTTATTAAAAATAAATGCAAATAGCATCCATTTATAATATGTGTTTTTTGATTTTAAGTTTTTCATTTTATATTTAAGTGAAGCATTTTTTTATTTTCAATAGAAGCCTCTAGCACATCACCAATGTTAACAGCAGAAACACCTTCAGGAGTGCCTGTAAAAATTAAATCCCCTGTTTTAAGGGTAATAAATTGAGATACATAGCTGATAATTTTTTCGAACGAAAAAATTAAGTCTTTCGTATTTCCAATTTGACGCTGATTTCCATTAATATTAAGCTGAAAAGAAATATTTTTTAAAGATGCGAAGTTTTCTTTTGGCACAAAATCCCCAATAGGTGCTGCATTATCAAAAGCCTTAGCTTTTTCCCAAGGCAAGCCTTTTTCTTTACATTTCATTTGTAAATCGCGTGCAGTAAAATCAATGCCAATGCCAATTTCATTATAATATTGTGAAGCAAATTCTTCTGCAATATGCTTTCCGTTTTTAGAAATTTTTAAAACAATTTCCACTTCATGGTGTAAATCTTTTGTAAACTCCGGATAATAGAAGTCTTTTTCCTTTAATAAAGCTGTTTCGGGTTTTAAAAAGAAAACAGGTTCAGTTGGAACTTCTGATTTCATTTCTTTGGCGTGTTCGGCGTAGTTACGACCTATGCAAATTATTTTCACTTTTATTAGATTTATATGTTAGAAATTAACTTTTTATACCTTTTTAAAATATTCGTCTTATTGTTTAGAATAATAACCGCAACAAACAATAAAATAAGCCACGAAACTCTTGATTGAAACCTAGGGCAAGGAGCATTTAAACCGGCTGTTGCGAAGGCATTTAACACTACAAAACAAACAATTAATAAGCCCAAAAAATATTCTTTGTTCTTGTTTTTTTTATATAAAAAGTAATATAAAATAATACAGGCAGAAATTATTAAAAGAACAGAATTGTAATCATTTACTGTATCTAGTTTTTTATTTAAATAAGGCTCCATATTTTGCTTTGATACTAAAAATGCATTTAATTCATCAGGGAAATATTTATTTATTTGCTCCCCTGGAGGAGTATTACGGTTTAAAGGATTTATACCATCGCCAACTTTAGTTGAAAAAAGTTCTGTTACACCAAATCGAAATGACTCATAAATATTTTTAATTACGAAATTAAAATCAGAAAACATTTTTGATATAATAAAATTATGCTCCCGTTCCGTTCTGTACCACCCACCTGTTTTGTCCAAGGTGCCTCTTTCACTCCACAAATACTCCTCTAAGCTATATTCAAGCGAATCTTTATAAAGACAAGTTTTACAATCCTTAAATTCGGGTTTATCACAATTTTCTTTTAAAAACTCTTCCAATGTACCTGTCTGAACTAAATGCGCTATTATAAAAACATGCCCCCCTCTACTCAGTCTAAATTCCCTACCTCCTTCATGTAAGTAATTAATTGTTAAACAAGTAATTAAAGAAATAATTGAAAGGGTTGACACAAGTAAAATTCTTTTGAAAGGGAGAAAAAATCTGCCCGTTATTTTTTTAACAAGTAGTAAAGAAACAAAAAGGACAATAGAAGCTATAAGAGCCATTAATAAATGTGTATAATGAGTTATACAACTAAGTACAAAAACCAAAATTAAAAAAACAAGATTACTAATGTTTAGTTTATCAATAACTAAAAAACATATAAATGAAACAATAAATATTGGTGCAAATATGTCTGCCATTATTTGCCCAGCACACCAACCAATACTTGAAAAAGAAGTTAAACCAACTAGTATAACTATGTAACTAAAATTAAATTTATCTTTTTTAATGATACTGTTTTTTAAAAGAAGATATAACGTACCTGATAATATAATACATTGTGCATAGATTGTAAACCATAATGAAAAGGACATACTAGAGTGCCTTACAAAAAGACCATAACCTAACGGGCGGTCTATTGGCACAACACCAGTAAAGCCACTTTTTATATATGTTCCCGAATCGTAACAAAGGATTGGAAAACCATTGTAAAAAACAGGAATACACAACACAAATGCACCTAATAGAATTACTCCTATTTCTTTTAAATACGATTTCATTTTACAATATAGTAAGCAAAAATAGTAATTAAGTGCTTGTATAATAGAGTTTATTTCTCGGCAACCCCTTTAATAAAATCGCTAACTAAATAAGATATTAACTTACCTGTTTTATAATCGGCTTTTATGTGCGAAAGCACCGGTGCACCCTCGGCAATATGTAAATAAGCAGGGTTTAGTTTTTGAGCGCAACGGTAAATATATTGCCTAGCCTGCAAAGGCGAAATGCCACAAGAAGTACGAGCACTACTAGGTACATTGGTAATAGCATCTAAATCAAGTTCAACCCCACAATAACATTCTTTACAAAAATCTATACAGGCATCTATGCTTTGCATAAACGTTTCTTTTTCGCGTATAAAAATATCTTCGTAGGTTTTGTATAATAAAAACTCAGGGTTATCTTTAAATTTTTGTAATGTGTTAGCTGCATTATATTGCTCATGCAAGGCTAAAACAACATATTTATTTAAAATCCCCTCTTCAAAAGCATAACTAAAGCTATTTCCACTATGCCTGCCTTCCAAAGCTCTAAAATCGGTATGAGCATCGCAATTAATTGCATTTATACCTTTTGTGCATGTTTTTTTCTCGCGACGCAAAGCTTCGTTTACAGCTTTAATTATGGGATATGAGTTGTTATGACCGCCACCAATAACAATTGGAATTTTATTGGCAGCAATAATCATCTCTACAACTTCAACTACGCGGGCATCAATAAATTCAACCAGTTTACGTAGGCGCTCAATATCAAATTTATTCTTAGTAGAAGTGTTGGCCGCTTGCTCCATCAAATCATCCACATTAACCTCACCAAGCACTATAAGGCTTTCAGCACTAAAAAAGGAGTTGTCTTGTAAATTTAAAATATTTTCAACAGCAGGTTTCCAAGCTGTGTTAGCCCCAGGACGACCATAGTTAGCACGCACCCCAATATCTTCAGGGATGCCAAATAATACAAACCTAGCTGGCGATTGTTTTAAAAAAGTTTCTACCTCGTCTGCGTTTTTTATACACGCAATTTTATCGCCAATTTTACATTCACCATAACGGCTACGCGTTAAATGTTTAATTTCTTTTTGGGTGTAGTATTTAAAATGAAGCATTTTAATTGCCAGTCCAGTTTTCAGGATCTTCGCGCCATTTTTTTAAAGAAACAACATCTGCTTCTTCAATATAATTTTCTTTCAGTGCTTGCTCTATAAGAGCATGGTAATTGCATAAAGAAACCGTTGTACATTTAGATTTTTTAAATGCCGTTTCGGCTACTTTAAAATCGTACGTAAAAATAGAGGCTAAGCCTTTTACCTGGCAACCGGCTTCACGTAAAGCATCAACAGCTTTAAGGCTGCTACCTCCACTACTAATTAAATCTTCAATAACTACTACGCTTTGTCCGGTTTCTATATGTCCCTCAATTTGATTAGTTAAACCATGTTTTTTTGCATCACTACGCACATATACAAAAGGCAAACCTAAATCTTGTGCTACTAAAGCCCCTTGTGCAATTCCCCCTGTAGCTACACCCGCAATTACATCGGGTTTACCAAAGTTTTCAATGATAGCCTCGCAAAATTGTTGGCGTATATAGGTTCTTATTAAAGGATATGATAGTGTTAAACGATTATCACAATAAATTGGAGATTTCCATCCGCTTGCCCATGTAAACGGTTTTGTTGGTTGTAATTTAATGGCTTTGATTTGTAATAAATATTCGGCAATTTTAAGCGCGGAATCAGGGTGTTGAATCATGGCGCAAAAGTATAATTTGACTTCTTTATTTAAAAAAAAATTATGAACAAATCGACGATTATAGTGTATTTGAGTGATTTTAAACTTGTTTTCTATGACGAAAAGGTTGCCAACGTTTATGTTAAACATAAAAACATGCCCTTTAATGCTGAAATTTTAACACAATTGGCAAAAACAACTAAGGAAGACATCTATGTTTTTTGCCCTGATTTGGAGCAAAATTTTAAAGAATTTAGTAAGCATTTTATTTTTATTGAAGCAGCGGGTGGGTTAATCAACAATGATAAAAACGAATATTTATTTATTTACCGTCATAATAAGTGGGATTTACCAAAAGGGAAACTGGAAAAGAAAGAGTTACCAGAAAAAGCTGCCGTGCGAGAATGTCAAGAAGAATGTGGTTTAAAGCATATTACCTTAAAAAAATTCTTACTGAACACTTATCACATTTACCCTTTTAAGAATGATTGGGCTTTAAAGAAAACTTATTGGTATACGATGCTATCTAATGAAACAAACCTTGTACCCCAATTAGAAGAAAGCATTACGGAAGTTGCCTGGAAGAGTAAAATTGAAATTCCATCCATGCTTAATAACACCTATTATAATATTATTGATGTGCTAGACGAGGCTAATTTATTGGATAACTAAAGTAGTTTGAAAATTAGTTTGGTTATTTTTCTTATCACTCACCTGTAAATTAAGTATCGTATTACCTTTAGATACCTTTTCATCAACAATAAAGAAAATAGTATTTGTTTTATGCTCATATTCTGCCAAATGCCATTTGCCATTTAAACGCAACTTAAACACGCCTATACCGCTATAATTATCGGTTACTTTAAAAGAAATTGTACTTCCTGTTTTATATACGCCCGTTTTATTTGAATTAAATTTTATTTGTGGGGCAATAGTATCTATATCAACTTTATATTTACCAAAGGTTTTAATATTAGCTTTTGCAAAACCATTTTCAAAAACAGCATCAACGTAGTTTTTAACTCCTGAAACATTTGAAAGACACAATTTATCTTTATACTTCAATAAATTATCGGGTACCTTCAGTTTCAGTATGCAATTATTTTGAAAAGGCACATCATAACCCACAGCAGTAAAAGAAAGTACGCCGTTTTGATAAGAAGCAATTAGCTGCGCATCTTCATAAAGGCTTTTAGCAGGAAGTTCTATATTATAATCAACCGTGCTTTCTTTAAACGCAATTAAACAATCTTGTTTCTTGCTATCTCGGGCACTAATTGTTGATGTAATAGATGTTTTTAAGCAAAAAGAGACTTCATCTTTTTGATTGTAAAAATCATACACAACTATTCGCACTATGTGAAAAGCATTATCTTTAAAAGAAATGAACCCTTTATCATTTATAGTTTTATAAATGGGTAAATCATTGTTTTTTTCTTTAAATAATTTTTGAATAGTAATGTGCTTTTGTTTTTTTGCTTCGTAATCAGCATAAGTGTTTACATATCGTGCTAAATCAAACGTTATACTATCCAAAACATGACTATAATATAATTTACCATCTATATATATTTCAGCTTTATAAATATTATTCTTGTTCCCTTGTTTTTGTTCGTAATCAAAACACTCTACACCAAAACCAACGGGGTAAGTTGTTTTAAGTGTATCTGTTTTTTTTGTCGGTAAAATAATTTTCTCTAATTCATATTCGCTATACAAAGCCACACATTGTATTTTTGGTACAACAACGTCTTCAATCTTTAAAAAGCGCAAAGGGTTTAAAGGTGCTTCGCTTTTTTCATCGCGAATTTCAAAGTGCAAATGCGGCCCTTCGCTACTCCCTGTATTACCCGTATACCCAATAACTTCGCCTTGTTTTACCAGCAAATCAGTCGGTTTAGGAAATAATTCTATTTCAAACACTTCAGCAATTTCCTGAGCAGCTTCGGTGTACTTTTTTATTTTATCGGCAAAGGCATACTCATGCCCATAAACACTAACCAAGCCATTTGGATGAGTAACATATAACACTTTGCCATAACCTGAAGTAGAAATTTTTATACGAGAAACATAACCATCTGCCACGGCATATATGGGTAAATGGTCTGAGAAATGCGTTCTAAAATCTATACCGGCATGGAAATGATTAGGTCTCACCTCGCCATAATTACCATTTAGAGCAGGTTTACCTTTTAATGGAAATATAAAAGGGCTCTGCGCCTGCATATAATTTACAAAGGCAAATACAAAAAGTAAAAATTTCGAGAAGTTGTTTTTCATTTTTAAGTTCGACACAAAAGTAAGGTTAAAACAACTAAAAAAGCCCTGTCTATTTCATAAAGACAGGGCTTTTAAATTAAAACCATAAATCCATTACTATTTATATAGTACTTTCATTTCTACCCGGCGATTTTTTTTGCGTCCCGCTTCTGTAGCGTTGCTTTCAATTGGTTGTGTTTGTCCAAACCACTCAGCAATTATTTTATCTTCTTTTACGCCTTTGCTTACTAAGTATTTTTTAACCGCTTTAGCACGTTTTTCAGATAAAAGCATATTTGCATCAGCCTGCCCTTGATTATCGGTATGACCTGATAATTTAAGTGTCCAATCTTCAGTGTGCTGTTTCATTAATGTAGCTAATTGGTTTAATGAAGGGAATGAAACCGGCTGAATGATATCTTTACCTGTAGCAAACTGTAAGCTTGAGAACGCTTTTTCTAAAATTTTCTTTTCAGCTGCTTTTATCTCAACAGGAAAATGAAAGAACCCATCGGCTTTTTTAGTTGCTTCTTTTTTATTTCCCTTAGAATCAATTGTTACAACACTTATAGTAGCATCATCTACCTCTAATTTAAATAAGGCTTCTTCATCAGAAGGAAGATTTTCAAATGTAAACCAGCCTTCTTTAGTTTTTACAGATACTGAAATAACTTTTCCTGCCTTATCTATTAAATCTAGTTTAGCATAAGGACAACCTTTATTTTCAGCCGGCCCAGCCACATCAGGACAAGCATCATCTTTATCTAAAACCCCATCTCCATCTTTATCAGGGCAACCTTTAAGTTCTTTTGGCCCGGCAATGTCAGGACATGCATCATATTTATCCGGTGTGCCATCAGCATCTCTATCCGGGCAACCCATAAATTCAGGTAAACCAGGTTCATCAGGGCACTCATCATCTTTGTCAATTACTTTATCTCCGTCTCTATCAGGGCAACCGTCAAATTCTACTAAACCTTTGTCATCAGGGCATTTATCATCTTTATCAGCTATACCATCTCCATCTCTATCCGGGCAGCCCTTAAGCGCTTTTAAGCCTTTCACATCAGGACAAGCATCATCTTTATCCGGTATACTATCTCCATCTCTATCAGGACATCCTTTAAGATTAACTGGTCCTGCCACCAGTGGACAATCATCTTCCTTATCAGCCACACCGTCTTTGTCTTTATCTTTTGGAATTTTTCCAATGGTAATATTTATACCAACTCTAAGATTAAGATTTTTACTGTATGCAGGAACAACAAAGGAACTGTTGCCTGATTTATATTTATCAAACACTAAAAAACTCACTACATTATCACTTACTACATAAAACTGCACTGGGCCTGTAAAGGCTAAGCCTAGCCCCACGTTATCATAACTCCTGTTTATCATTGAGTAACTTAAAGATGCATTAAACCAACGCCCTACTTTGTTATTAAATGACACACAAAGCGCAGGATTAAACTGTTTGTTAGCATAACGACCATTAAAAAGAACAGCCACATTATTTTTTTCGTTTAACCAATAATTTGCGCTTAAATAAAATTGCGTAGTCAGCATAGTAGTATAAGACTTTTTATAGACAGTATCTACTTTATAAGCCTTACCTAAAGAATCGCCATAATTTTGGGCTGACTTACCAAAACCCGTTGTATCATTAATTGCCTGATTTAATGATACACCGTTATAATGAACTGTTCCATTAGCATGGCTGGCAACCTGAGCCGTATAATCTTTCCAATTAATAAAGCCAAAATCTATAATGCTTGCAGAGAAAGAGAATTTTTCATTTAGTTTATATGTTGCTCCAACATCAATTGCTGCCCCCCTATTTTGACGTCCTGTATTAAACCCAAGAATAGAAGATGTATTCTGACTTGCATCTTTATCAACTCCTGATGTGTTAACTAATAAATTGCCACTTCCGGTTAAGGCATAATACTGGCTATTTGTATTAATAGTTATTTTGGTGTTTTCAGTATTTACATTCTCAATACCACTTAAATATTTTAACCTGCCGCCAATAGTTAGTTTTTTATTTACTTCTCTTGTATAATTTATCCCCCACTCTCTAAAATGAGATGCATCTATACCAGGTTGTATTTTTATGTCTCTATCTAAATTTTGAGGTGCACCATTACCGTATAAAGCAAAAGACATTAAATCTTTAGAATAGTTAAATCTTACATCAACTCGTTCGGTTAAATTAAAACTAAAGTAGTTTTTCTTTTTAACCTTAAAACCAAAACTCAACAAATCAACATGTGCATTTAAGTTTATCACATTGTTTGTTTTTAGCTTCGAAAATAAATTATCCGAGTTAACTAGGAGTCCACCGTTAGCAGCTTGTTGTATAACATCATGAAGCATAAAACCATTATTGCTATAATTTATATAATTTGACGAAATACCTGGTAAACCAATATTAATATTGGTTAATGGCATGACACCTGGATTAACATACATAGCCTGCGGTATGGCCTGCATATTATACAGAGTTAAACTTTGTTGAGCTTTTAACTGGTTTAAACCTGTAAGAGCTACAAAAAATAATATTATTTTTTTCATAAATTGAATAAGTTAGTACAGAATTAGAATTTTAAAAGCATCTGAACATTAACTCCTATCTTCACATCTATGTAGTAAAAATCATAGATTTTTACATTAGTATTTCCATTATTAATTGTATTTGCCTGTGCTGCAATAAGTATATGTCGTACTTTATTTAATTGAGGGATTACGCTACTTGGTATAGTAAAATCATGCGAACTAGGTGTAGGTGTAGTAACCATTCCATTAGCACCAATACTTGCTGAAGGCATTACTAATTGATATTGGGGGTTAATTAGCTCATCAATTACATTATAGGCTGAATCTACAAAAGCTAAACGCATACCCACATCAATAGGAAAACCATTATTTATATAAGCCCTTAAAGTAATAGATTTTATATTTTGTAATGGAAATATTGTTGTATCAAAGCTATACGCAATAGTATCTTGAAATGTAAAGTTTTTAACCGAGCCATATAACGGCAAGTCAATCTCCATATCTATTTTAAACTGACTTGTATCTGTAATAAAGTTACTGTAAACAGGTCCTAAAGGGTTTGATTGCGAGCTTACATTATAAATTACATTTTTAGGAAAATTATTTATAAGTGAAACTATATTACTGTTGCTATTATCTAATTTAAAACTGTCTACGGCACTTTGTCCAATGGTTGCAGGCACAGGAATAGGAATTGGATTAGGTGCACCTGTAATAGCCGTTGTGGGTTGACCAGGAGAGTATCCTTCGAAAGTGTTAAAGTGTGCGCTAATGGGTAAACCATACGAGTTAGTTAAAAACACTTTTATCAAAGGGTTTACAATAGTAAATGTTGCACCACCACCTATTATACTATTCTTAAAAATAGTAATGGGTATAGTATCTGTATTAGGAGATAAAAACTGCTGTCCTAAATAACCAATAATACTGTTATAAGTTACATTATTAAATGTTTCGGTAAAAGAAGCTCCATCGCCAACTGTACTTGGAGTATTAGTAGATTTGGTAATAATAATATCATACTTAATTTTAATTACATCGTGCGTGGTGTTGCCATTAGTCATATCAATTTTATAACCATCTAATACACAGTTAGTAGTTATATTTACGGGGCTTCCTGCATAGGTTACCGGAATAGTTTGTGTAAATGCTACACCACCAAGCGTTGCCCCCGGTATAGTAATTTTTATTACTGCATTATCTTTTATGGTATAATTAAGATTTAAGACCAATGTGGCAGTTTTACAATTAAGGATATCTACCTGAGTGCCTCCCCCTGTTTGAAAATTAACCAAAGATGAATCAGAAAAAGTAATTGTACTTCCCATAGGAAGTGCATTTAAAGCAACGACATTAGCAGCTGATAAAGTTGCATTGTCGGTAACAGGGGTTTGAGCAGGAATAGTAACTACATCGGCCGCTTTTAACGAAAATAAGTTTCCTTTATAAACCAGGGTAATAAAACCGGTAGAATCGGTAGTTAGCTGCCCATTTTTATTGGTGTTGTTCATTATATCCTTTATGGTAATAGATGAATAAATCAATGCCCCCGCAAGTTGTGGACTAATAGAACTATTGCCACCTTTATTTAAATCGATTTTCTCTTTTATGCAACCTTGAAAAATGGTTACACTAAAAAGCAACAAAACATAAAAAGTACTTAATGAATAATAGTGTTTTTTCATGTATAATAATTTTAATGTAAAAGTAACATAAGTAGGCGTTTAACAAAACTTAATTTGTATAATTATCTTAAATTATTTTGTTTTTCAAAAAATTATAACTAATTTATTTACAATTAGTTATACTTACTTTATTAAAGAAAAAAAGCAAGTTAATTAACTTCTTTCTTCCCAAATAGAAGTTAAATGTACAATGGTCTCAACTGCCTTTTGCATGTCTTGTATAGACACCCATTCTTGCTTACTATGGAAGGCATGTTCTCCTGCAAATATATTAGGACAAGGCAAACCCATAAACGATAAACGAGAACCATCTGTTCCACCTCTTATACTTGATAAAACAGGTGTAACTCCGGTGCGTTTTACTGCTTCAACTGCATGTTCAATTATTTGAGGGTGCTTATCAAGCACTTCTCTAAAATTGCGATATTGTTCTTGTACATCAAAAGTAAAAGAGCATTTATTGTATTTAGCAATAACCTTTTCGGTAATTTGTTTTAATTCGGCTTCTAAAGCATGTAAGGTTGGTGTATCAAAAGCACGGATAATAAATTTTATAACAACTTGCTCTAAACCGCCGTTAATAGCGGTTGGATGCATAAATGGTTGTTTTTGTTCAGTTGTCTCCGGTGTTTTATCTTTAGGAATATTGGCAATAATTTCTGCAGCAATTTTTATGGCATGTTGCATTTTATCTTTCGCAAAACCCGGATGAGTTGGAACACCTTTAATAGTAATTGTTACCCCATCTGCTGAAAAGGTTTCGTTTTCAATATGCCCAAGGGTTTCGCCATCCATTGTATAAGCAAAATCAGCGGCTAGTTTTTTAATATTCACTTTATCAACCCCACGCCCTATCTCTTCATCAGGTGTAAATAAAACTTTTATAGCGCCATGTTTTATTTCAGGATGTGTAATTAAATAATTTACGGCATCCATTATTTCGGCCACGCCTGCTTTGTTATCAGCACCTAAAAGGGTTGTACCATCAGTAGTTATAATGTCGTTACCCAATTGGTTTTTTAAATCGACATGCTCGCTAAATTTTATTACTTGGGTAGTATCGTTTGGTAAAACAATATCACCGCCGGTATAATTTTTATGTACAATAGGGTTTACCTTGGCTCCGCTACAATCGGGCGAAGTATCCATATGCGAGCAAAAACAAATAACGGGGACATTTTTTGTTGTATTGGCAGGCAAAGTAGCATAAACATAACTATGCTCATCCAAGTGCGCATCTGTTAAACCTATTTGTTTTAACTCTTCGGCTAACAGTTTACCTAAGTTTTTTTGCTTTTCGGTACTTGGGGTTGTTATAGATTCAGGGTCACTTTGCGTATCTATTTTTACGTAGCGTAAAAAACGCTCGGTTACTGTGTAGTTGTATGAATTAAAGTTTATCATTTTTTTTTAATACTAAACTTCTACTAAAGTGCCTATTTTAGAGCCTTGCAGTAGTTGTTTAAGGTTACCCACTTTGTTCATATCAAATACAATAACAGGTAGGTTATTTTCTTTACAAAGGGTAAAGGCTGTCATATCCATTACTTCCAAACCTTTTTCGTACACTTCGGTAAACGAAATAGTTTCGTATTTAGTAGCTGTTTTATCTTTTTCAGGATCGGCAGTATAGATTCCATCTACACGCGTGCCTTTTAAAATAACATCGGCTTCAATTTCAATAGCGCGTAGTGTAGCTGCTGTATCAGTTGTAAAATAAGGGTTACCGGTACCTGCACCAAAAATAACTACACGATTTTTTTCTAAATGGCGTACTGCTTTTCTGCGAATAAAAGGTTCACAAATTTGTTCCATTTTTATCGCCGATTGTAAGCGTGTTTGCACTCCCATAATTTCTAAAGCGCTTTGTAAAGCCATAGAGTTAATTACCGTTGCAAGCATTCCCATATAATCACCTTGTACCCTATCCATTCCACCTTTTTCAGCCTGTATACCTCTAAAAATGTTTCCCCCGCCAATTACAATAGCTATTTGACAACCAGAATCGGCTGCCTCTTTAATTTCGCTGGCATACTGAGCCAAACGTTCGTTATCAATTCCAAAATGTTTGTTGCCCATTAGGGCTTCGCCAGATAGTTTTAATAATATTCTTTTATATTTCATATCAAGTTTTTATTTCTATTCACAACAAGGCAAAAAAAATCCCGACTTAATGTCGGGATTAAAATTAAAAATTTAATTAACTTAACTGGTAGCGTTTAAAGGCTGTAACAGTTAGGTCTTTATCAATGCTTTGTAAATACTGGCGAATTGATAATTTATTGTCTTTAATAAACTCTTGGTTTAATAAAGTAGATTCTTTGTAGAATTTATTTAATTTACCTTGAGCAATTTTTTCAACCATATCTTCAGGCTTACCTTCTGCACGAATTTGTTCGCGTGCAATGTCAAGTTCGCGCTCTAATGTTTTAGTATCAACATCATCTTTATCTACAGCTACAGGAGCCATAGCAGCTACTTGCATAGCAATATTTTTAGCAACTTCTTCGCTTACCGGTTTAGTAAAACCAACTATACAAGCTAATTTGTTACCCGGGTGATTATAAGCTACAACGTTTGCAGCATCTACTGTTTGATAATAAGATAGTTCGATTTTTTCACCGATTTTACCAATTTGCTCAATAAATTTATCACCAACAGTAACGTCGTTATTGTATGGTAATGCAGCAAAAGCTTCGATAGAAGTCGGTTTTTTATCAATTGATATTTGAGAAATAGTATTTGCAAAAGTACCAAAGTCGGCATTGATAGCTACGAAATCAGTTTCGCAGTTAACAACTACTAAGCTACCTAATTTGCTATCAGCAGAAACTCTAGCAATAACTAAACCTTCTTTTGCATCACGATCTTGACGGTTAGCAGCAACTTTTTGTCCTTTTTTACGAAGAAAATCAACAGCTTGTTCAAAATCTCCATTCGCTTCTTCAAGCGCTTTTTTACAATCCATCATACCTGCACCAGTCTGCTGGCGCAGCTTATTTACTTCACTTGCAGTAATTGCCATTTTTGTTTCCAATTTTATAATTATTTTCTTGCGGGAGTAGTAGTTCTTTTACGAGCACCTTTTTTAGCCGGAGATTTTTCTTCTTCATCTTTTGCTGCAGCATATTTAGCTGTAACATCTTTTTCTAAAACCTCTTCTTTTTCTTCAGCTTCTTGAGCATCTTTATCATGTTTACGCTCAGAAAGACCTTCGGCAACTGCTTTACAGATGATATCTAAGATATAAGCTATAGAAGTAGAAGCGTCGTCATTTGCAGGAATAGCAAAATCAACTGAATTAGGATTTGAATTTGTATCAACAATACCGAAAGATGGGATGTTTAATTTTTTTGCTTCAGCAACTGCAATGTTTTCTTTGCTAACATCAACAATAAAAATAGCTGATGGAAGACGAGTTAACTCAGCAATTGAACCAAATTGAGTTTCCAATTTTGCACGCTCACGAGA
>Ga0207160_1023_pt2 | contig 45487 bp, 36 predicted proteins | sample Alteio_BWMinHeat_21_FD_153510 | JGI IMG/M metagenome (GOLD analysis project Ga0207160, IMG submission 153510) | Enriched cells from forest soil in Barre Woods Harvard Forest LTER site, Petersham, Massachusetts, United States -... | ecosystem: Environmental > Terrestrial > Soil > Temperate forest >... | reverse complement strand
ATGCTTTGGATTGTTTGCTTTTTTTGATTCAGCCAAACTCGCCGACGATGCCGACCGATGATGCCCATCAGCAATATAAATGGCATTGATGATTTGCGCACTAATAAACGCATTGGCTTTGTACCGGGTGTAAAGGGCATGGAAGAATTAAAAGCGCAGGTTGATAGCGGTAAATATAAAATTGCCTTTGGTTTGTTTCCGGTATCTATGACAGAATTAAAACACATTGCCGATACCAATGGCATAATGCCACCTAAAACAACCTGGGTTGAACCTAAAATACGCAGTGGTTTAGTGGTTTATAGTTTGGAAGATTAGTATGAGTGTAGGTGAGAATCTAAAAAAAATAAAAGCAAAACTGCCTGCAAATATTACGTTAATTGCGGTTTCTAAAACCAAGCCTGTTGAGTTAATTAAAGAAGCTTACGATGCTGGCCAAAGGGATTTTGGCGAAAATTATATACAGGAGTTAGAAGACAAACACAAACAACTACCTGCTGATATATGTTGGCATGCTATTGGGCATTTGCAAAGCAACAAAGTAAAATACATTGCGCCTTTTGTACATTTAGTACATGCGGTAGATAGTTTAAAACTATTGCAGGAGATAAATAAACAGGCCCTAAAAAATAGCCGGGTTATTGATTGTCTATTGCAAATTTATATAGCACAGGAAGAAACCAAATTTGGTTTTAGTTTTGATGAGTGCGAAAATTTATTTCAAACCGATGAATTAAAACCATTGCAAAACATACGTGTGGTTGGCTTTATGGGCATGGCTACCAATACAGATAATGAAATACAAATTAGAAAGGAATTTCATTCGCTGAAAGAATTATTTTCTAAACTGTCTTTTCTTAATCCTCAACTCACTATTTTAAGTATGGGCATGAGTAGCGATTATAAAATTGCAATAGAGGAAGGCTCAACCATGATACGCATTGGCAGCAGCATTTTTGGCGAGCGTAATTATAATAAAGTTTAATTAAAACTCAACGTGTGTGCGGATGCTAAAAATGCTGGCGGGCCCACGGTCTTTATTATAGGCGGGGTTCATCACAAGCTGGTAATCGGCAGTTACCCACAGCCAATTAACTAATTTTACTTTATAAAAGGTTTCTATAATTTGCTCTAAACCATAATGCGGTAATTTTCCATCGCCCAACATAAAATCGTACCCACCTGCATTTAAATAATCTCTGTGTGCAATTGATGCTCCGTTTGCTACAAAGGCAAGTCCAAAAATATCATCGTGGCGTTTAATAATGTCTCCACGAATTCGTATACCGGCACTTGCCGATTGGTCAATGGGAGTAAATGCCCATGTAGCTGTTTGGCCGTTGTTCCAACTGGCACGGGCAAAAATGCCTACGTTTTTTGTAAGCTCCTGATTAAAGCTAATGCCAAAACCATATTTTAAAGCGCCATATCTAATACCCGGAACCTGACCAGAAACTACAGGCACTAACGAGCTGTCTCCTTTTTTCAACGCGTTTGTAGCATCAGTATACGATGGTGCTGATGAAAAATTGGCATATCCTAAAAACCTTAAATTACCTGCATGGTTTTTTATTTTAAATTTCTTTTCAAACTCGGCTGTGTTACCATTTGCTTGTTGAATATGTGTATCAAAGTTTGGCCCGTTTGCATTTTTAGGAACCATGGCAGTTGATAAGCGTACTGCATAGCCCGGTTCAATTAATTCTACTGTGGCACCCCAAGTGTAACCACGTGTGTTGGCCGGATAATCCCAGGCACCATTATCCATTAACGACCAATTCATAAACTCGGTACGTGGGTCGTGGCTATACGCATTATCATCAAAAAAATCGGCTAAACTAAATTTACCAACCGTTATAGTTATGCGCGATTCAGGAATGTTAGAGCTTATTTTGTTTTGGTCGTTATCTATGTGTTCAGTTTTAGATTTTCGTAATGCAATGTGTTGTTCAAAAAAACAACGAGCCATATATAAAGCCGGTGCCGGGCTGCCAACCCTAAAGGTTTCGCCGTTAGATGCACCTGCCATGCCAAATACAGAACTTAAACCACGGCCACCTGCAATTTCGGGGTCGATAAAAAAAGAAGCATTTTTCCATAATTTTCTACCAAAGTATAAAGTTGAGGTTACCGACATGGCATTTTCTGAATTTGTAAGCAAACTATTTTTACCTGTATACTGTGCATTAAAAGGAGGGTGTGTTTGCCACACATCGGTAAACTGAAAATGCACACTCCACTTTTGTAAAGAGTCAAATCCATTAGCCAGCAAACCTTTGTAATGGTTGTCTTCATCGTCAGCCTGTGCTTTAACTTTTTGTGTAAACGAACAAAGTAATACAAATGCAATAAATATTTTCGCTAATTTTTTGTACATAATATTTTGTTGTTTTACCGACAAATGTATAAATGTTAGGTTAATCTAACAAATGTAAATTATTTAATTTTAACATTTTATGGCGGCAAAGGTAGCATTTCAATTAAAAAGATGAGGAAAAAATTGGGCGCTTTTGATTGGTATTAGTTTGTAAGGATTTTTACTCTACATTTGAATAACCAAAAAAGTAACATGAAAAAAATAATATTTTCTTTAATCATTATATTTAGTTTAAATAAAAGCATTGCGCAACCGGTTTATAAAGATGTAGCCCCCTTATTTTATAGTAATTGCACTAGTTGTCATAATCAATATACGCATGGTTCATCGCTTTTAAACTATAGCCAAACACTGGCAAACGTTGCAAACATACAACACTATTTAAATACAGGCTATATGCCTGCCTGGACACCCGATTCATCTTATACCCGTTTTTTACACGAACACTATATTAGTGCAAGTGATAAGGCTGCTATACTTAACTGGATTGCCGCAGGGTCTCTACCCGGTGATACTACACAAGCGCCTACTCCTCCGGTTTACACACGTTACCAAATAAACGTTACCCCTGATTTAGAAATTACCATACCAACTTTTACAAGTAATGCTACAACTGCTGATAGTTATGTTTGTTTTTCGTTACCTATGGGGCTTACACAGGATAGAATTATCAGAGCTTATGAAATTGTAGCCGGTAATCCATCTATAGTTCATCACGTAGTGGCAACTATTGATACTACCGGTACAGTAACCAGTAACTTAGCGGGTAATTGTTTTACCCAGCCCGGCGATTTTGGTATTGGTGGTTATGCTCCCGGTGCGGCACCAACTGTTTTTCCAAGTACAGGTCAGTTACGTATGGGCATTCGCATAAAAACAGGCTCTAACATTATACTTCAAATCCATTATCCTTTAGGTACAGCCGGACAGGTTGATAGTACAAAAATTAGATTTTATTTTTACCCTATAGGAGCAACTGGTATTCGTCCGGTTTATGCAACTACTCCTTTACAAAACTGGTCACTTAGCATTCCGGCTAACACCGTAAAAACATTTACAGCTAAGTATCCTTCAAGTGGAACTATTCCTTACGATATTTCTATGTTTGCTACTTTTCCACACTCACATAAATTAGCTACCAGTATTGTAAATTACGCTTACACAGCAACTGATACAGTGCATTTAGTGCGCATAAATAAGTGGGATTTTAATCAACAAGGTTATTATACATATCGCCATATGCCTAAAGTTTCTGCCGGACATATTTTGTTTTCATCACATGTATATGATAATACAACTAACAATCCTAACAATCCTCACACACCGCCTGTTAACGTAGTTGCAGGAACTAATACAACAGATGAAATGTTGTTTGATTCTTTTGAGTGGTTGGTTTACCAACCTGGAGATGAAACTATAAATGTAGATTCTTTATTTGCAAATGATCCATTAGTTGCGGGCATAAAACAAAACAACGTTGTAAATAATTTAAAATCGTATGCCTATCCAAATCCATTTGAAAATAGTGTTAACATTGGATATACTTTAGATAAACCGTCAAAAGTTAATGTTGAAATTTATACTGTACAAGGTGCTTTGGTTAGAACCTTACCTGCTAGTTTTGAAACTACTGGTGCCCACGAAATTGCCTGGGATGGTAAAAATAACCAAGGTGCAAGTCTAAGTAATGGTGTTTATTTTTATATAGTTAAAACATCCGCAGGGCAGAGTACAGGTAAACTAACTTTACTATCTGGAAAGAATTAGAGAAGACTCACATTAGATGAAACTGATTTTCGCTACGCATAATCAGCATAAATTACAAGAAATAAAGCTCTTGCTTCCAAAAAGCATAGAGCTTTTTTCTTTAGCTGATATAAATTTTACCGACGATATTGCTGAAACAGCTGATACATTAACTGATAACGCCTTGCTTAAAGCAAGGCATATTTACAATAAGTATAACTTAAATTGCTTTGCAGATGATAGTGGACTAGAGGTAGAAGCTCTTAATGGTGCACCCGGAGTTTACTCAGCTCGTTATGCAGGTTTGCAAAAAAGTGATGCCGATAACAACCAAAAATTGTTAGACGAATTAAAGGATAAAGATGACAGAGATGCCTGCTTTAAAACGGTTATAGCCCTTATTATAAACGGAAAAGAACGTACCTTTGAGGGTGTTATTGAAGGTGTTATTTTAACTGACAAACACGGTGATAAGGGCTTTGGTTACGACCCGCTTTTTAAACCCAATGGCTACGACCAAACATTTGCCCAAATGACTACCGATGAAAAAAGCAAAATTAGCCACCGGGGTTTGGCTGTTAATAAACTCGTTAATTTCCTTTCAGTAAACACAAAATAGGCTGTTCTCTTCTACTTATCTTTGAATAGAATTGGCTATAAACTGTTAACGTAAAAAAATGTCTAAAATAAAAGTTGGTATAATTTTCGGTGGATTTTCTAAAGAGCGTGAGGTGTCTTTTGCAGGCGGACGTACCGTGTACGATAATTTAAACAAATCCATCTTCGAGGCCGTTCCTTTGTTTGTAGATAGTTTCGGAAATTTTGTTTTACTAAATTGGCAATTTATTTATAAGGGTTCTATCAGAGATTTTTATCCTCCGGTTGAGTTTCTTCCTGCAAACAATGAGCACTTTCAATTATATGCCGAAAGCTTAGGTGCACTTAGTGTAACCGAGCAGGAAGCCATGATAAGCAAAATTGGTAAAAAAGTAAGTGCCGAAGAATTACATAAACTAATTGATATTGCATTTTTATGCTTGCATGGTCCCTATGGCGAAGATGGCAAACTACAAGGTTTATTAGAGTACTATAAAATTCCTTACACAGGTTCGGGCATTTTATCTTCATCTATCGGTATCGATAAAAGTGTGCAAAAACAACTGATGATAAATGCAGGCTTTAATAGTCCGAATTATTTTACCATTGATAGAAACGATTACATAAACGGAAACTGTAAACAAGCCTTTGCAGAGGCCAAAGAAAAAATAAAATTCCCCTTAGTAGTAAAACCTGCTAACCAAGGTTCATCAATTGGTGTAAGCATTTTATTGAAAGAAGATGAGTTTGCATTTATGCAAGCCATTGAGAAAGCCTTGTTTACTAAATGGGTTGATGCAGGTGAGTGGAATAAACTAAACGACGAAGGAAAATTTGAATTTATACGTATACTGGCTGATATACGCGAAGGAATTGGAATGCCATGCAAAATTGAAGACACAATTATTTACGACCCAAACAAACTACTTGAATTTTTTAATACTGAATTAAAAAACAAAGAAGGTTTAGTAGTAGAATCGTTAGACGGAGAAAGCACCGTGTTGGTGGAAGGTTTTATTGAAGGCAGAGAGTTTAGTTGTATTGTGTTGGAAGATGAAGATGGTAAAGCCATTGCATTACCACCTACCGAAATTAAAAAAGGAAAAGAACTGTTTGATTACCGCAGCAAATATCTACCTGGCTTATCGCGTAAAATTACGCCTATTGATTTGCCTGCCGAACGGATAAACCAAATACGTACTGATTGCCAAAAATTATTTTACGCCCTGCATTTTGATGTTTATGCTCGTATAGATGGTTTCATTAGCAAAGAGGGTAAAATATTTTTAAACGATCCAAACACAACCTCTGGTATGATGCCCTCATCATTCTTCTTTCACCAAGCGGCAGAAATTGGTTTAAATCCTTCGCAGTTTTTAACCTTCATTATCCATGCTTCGTTAACCAAGCGCATTAAACAAAGTAAAGGTGCTCGTTTGTATGAGCAAGTAATGGATAGTTTGGAGCAGCTGATTAAAAAAGATAAACACGCTGTAAATAATAAAACACGTGTAGCGGTTATTTTAGGTGGCTACTCAAGTGAAAGACATATATCGGTTGAGAGTGGGAGGAATGTGTATGAGAAACTGGCGTCGTCAGAAAAATACACGCCCTTGCCAATTTTCTTAACAGGCAGTAACGAAAAACATTTACTGTATCAAATTCCTATCAATATTTTATTGAAAGATAATGCAGACGATATTAAAGAAAAAATCGAAAACTACGCAGTACACCTTGTAGTGAAAGAAATTATAAACGAGTGCAAACATATCACGGAGAAATATTCTTCTTCTGATACCTTAGCTAAACCAACTGCCTTAACCTACGATGAGCTGGCTAAAAAAGTTGATTCAGTATTTATTGCCTTGCATGGTCGTCCGGGCGAGGACGGTAGTGTGCAAGAGAAATTAGAGGCTTATGGTTTACCGTATAACGGCTCAGGCAAAGCAAGCTCAGAAATAACGATTAATAAATATGTTACCAACGAAATTTTAAAACAAAATGGATATTTGGTGGCAGAGCATCTTTTGGTTACTGAAGACGATTGGAACAACAAACGTACCGATGTAGAAAAAACATTGCAAGAAAAAATAAAATACCCCTTTATTGCAAAACCCGTTGATGATGGTTGCAGTAGTGCGGTAAAAAAAATAAAAACCTTTGCCGAGTTTGAAGCTTTCTCTAAATTAATTTTTAGAAAAACTGAAGAGCTTGATACCAAAGCAGCAGAAACATTGCACATAAAACCAAAGGAAGAGTTCCCTTTAAAGAATGTAATTTTGGTGGAAGAGCTTATCTCTAAAAAAGATGCCATATACTTTTTAGAAGTAACTGGTGGCATGCTTACGCATTACAATGCCAAAGGTGAAATTGAGTATGAAGTGTTTGAGGCTAGTGAAGCATTAAGCGAAGGTGATGTACTTAGCTTAGAAGAAAAATTTTTAGCCGGACAAGGGCAAAACATAACCCCAGCACGTTATGCGCGTAATGATGCCGACAGACAAAAAATATCTGACCAGGTAAAAGAAGCTCTAAAAGGTGCAGCACGTGCTTTAAAAGTGAGTGGTTACTGCCGTATAGATGCTTTTGTGCGCGTATATAAAGATTGCCGAGCCGAGGTTATTTTTATTGAAGTAAACTCCCTGCCGGGCATGACCCCTGCAACTTGTATCTTCCATCAGGCAGCTATAAACTCATACAAACCTTACGATTTTATTGATAAAATACTTGAGTTTGGTTTTGAAAGGAGCAAAGCTAAAGTAACAGCTTAGTTTTTATTGAATTTCACAGTTTATGCTGTAGTTTCCGCCTAAATCACTACCCGACGTTTCGTTACCATTACATCTGCTTATAGCAGTGGTTTTAGTGTCGTGATAAGTGTATGTCGAATAATTTTGTGTGCTGCTTCCCGAGCCACTTGTATAGGTTTTTGAGCATTTGCATATGTAATCTTTTTCGCATCCGGTGGTCAAAAATGCTACAGCAACTATGCCTGCTAACAAAATTTTAGTGGTTATTATTTTCATAATTTTATCGTTTAATTAGGGTAGTTGCAAAATCTATTCCTGCTCAATTTATTTTTTATACTTCCCTACTTATTAGATTTTGTTAAGTTTTGTTGAATTAATTACCCACAACCGCAATTAGCCTCCTAATTATTTTATTGATAAATTATTGGAGTTTTATTTTGAAAGAAGCAAAGCTAAATCAACGGCTTAAGAAAAAAACTCCATTGCTGAAAGGCTCTTATAAAATTTCTTTTTGGCTTAATTCAACTTAGCTTCTAACAGCATAGTGAACTCAGGTATGTTGGCTTCAAAAGTTTTTTCATCAAACAAACGCAGCATAGTATAAGTGCCACTCATTTTACCAATTTCGGTTTTTAAATTACAACCCGATGTGTAAGTGTATGCTTTACCCGGTTCAATAATGGGTTGCTCGCCTACAACACCTTCGCCTTGCCCCTGTCTATAATCGCCATTGCTATCATATATGTGCCAGTGACGACTTATAAGTTGTACGCTAAAATCATTTTTGTTTTCAATGGTAATAGTGTAAGTAAAAAAATAGTAGTTCTCTCTAGGTGTGCTATGAGATGGTTGGTAAGCGGTTTTAACCGAAATTTCTACTCCCTGTGTAAGAGCTTTTACTATCATAGTACAAAGGTAACTAATTTACCACTATACCTAATGAAATAAGCTGACTAGATATTTTTAGCTGGTGCTGCTCAATTTCTTTTTTATTGATGTCAAATTTTAGCTCGTCATCATCCATGGTAACAAAACTCAACTCAGCACCTTTTTTAGCAAGCCCTTCGCGTTCGCCTACAATTAAAATTGGCTTGCCCATCATTTGGTCTTTTAAGGCTTTTATATTTCCACTTTTTGATGCCGATACATACAGTAATTGGCAACCTGCAGCATCTTCGGGTTTACTAATATTTTTAATAATAATATTTCTTCCTTTTAATTTTTTGCTTGAGGCAAGTCCGGCTAATTCTTTTTGTATTGGCGATTCGCCAAATATACATACTACAAAATCACCTTTGCTTTGGGCTTCAGGCCACTCTACATATTTCATAAAATTATATACAAACAAAGTGTAGGCTTTGTAATCTACATCCTGCGCTACACACTTTGCTGATACGCCGTTTAAAAACAAAAACAGCAAAAGCACTTTACCACCAAACGATATGTTTTTCAATTTTATCAATTGGTGGTTTTTGCTTTAAAATTGAAGTTATAACTTAAACGAAAAATGAATTCGCGTGGAGGGCCTGGTAGGGGAGCATGTGGTAAGTTGGTAACGCTGCCGGGTTGCGCATAAGGTTGTATAAAAACAAATTGCTGGTTAAATAAATCATATACACCAACTCCAATGCTAAGCCCGGTAATGGGGGTGTTGTATTTTAAAAACAAGTTAAATAAAATTACCGGCGAGAATTTATGTAGTTGTGCAACACCGCTTGTATCAACTGAATTATAGCCCCAACGCGGACCATAAAAAGTACCACTAGGGTTAAGTGATAAATTTTTTAAAATATTTATAGATGCGTTTAAATTTACTTTATGACTGGCAAAACCCAATAACATAGATGAGTCTTGCGCTACACGATAAGCGGCACTTTTTTGTGTTCCGGCGGCACTGTAAAAAGAATAGTTTACTGAAATATAACCCCATTTTTCTTTCATCCTGTATTCAGCTTCAAGTCCGTAAGTGCCAGTTCTGCCTTGGTTTGTATAGGCATCTGTGCCTGCACCTACTGTATAATAAATAATAGGGTTTTTAGTACTTATATCAAAAAAATTAACCGTAAAAATAGAGTTGTGTGTTATTTGATAACCTAATTCTAATTCACCAACCTGTGTTCGTTCTGGGTGTATGCCATTTGCGCCACTATAATCTATATTCTCTATGGCAGGGGCTCTAAACGAATTACTGTATAAGGCTTTAAAATGAAAACGATTAAACTTTTTTGTTAAACCCACACGAGGTACAAAGGCATCGCCATATACATTATGCTTATCGTAACGCGCACCTAAAATAATATTTACAAAACGAGTTTTTATAAGTCCTTGCACAAAAAAGGCATAGTTATAAAAGCTTACACTTTGTTTGCCATTATAAAAAGTATCTCCCGGTAGTTTGTCAACCGCCATATCTCTGTAATATTCGCCTCCAAAAACAACATTTATCTTTCGGGTAGGATTGTATGATGCTGTAATATTTGCTGTTGAACGAGTAGCCGTTTTTAAATAAGAAGGATCTATAGAATCACCTTGTGGGGTTTTCCAAGGTGATTGGTTTTTATAATTCAGTTTTGGAGTTATGGTAAGTTTATTACTGACTTTCCATAAATATTTTAATTCAAAATACATCGAATTAAAATTCTGCGTGTATGGTTTTGGATAAATAGCATCATATCCGTCTTGTGTAGAGGTATGATAAAAATCGCCTATAGCTCTAAAACTAAGTCCTTTATATGATACACCTATATTAGCAAAGGCAGGATTAAGTGCCGAATTACCTATCATAGAATAACTGTTGCCATGCACATCTGTATAGTTTTGGTCGCTACGCTGACCTTGCCCAATCATGCCTGAAACACTCCATTCAAAATCACCTAATTTTTTTCCGGCAGATAGATTTATGTTTCTGCGCATGTAATCTTTCTCAGTTTGCCCATAAATGCCCGATATGGCAACCCCATTAATGTCGCCACCCTGTTTGGTTATTATATTTATAACGCCATACTCGGCATAGCCCCCATAAATAGCAGAACCCGGACCACGTATAATTTCTATTTTTTTAATCTGATCTATAGGAAAATGATTGCCAAACTGAGTAGTGGCATATAGTATTTCATTCATTTCCTGTCCGTCCAATAGTATCAAAACCTTGCCTTCATGCGCCCAGTTGCCACGCATGCCTATACCAACCACACCTTGCACATCAACCCCAAAATCAACACCGGGCACCAAACGCAGCACATCTATTAAATCTCGTGCACCTGAGTTTTTAATTTCTTCTGCAGTAACAAGGGTTACAATGCTAGGCGATTCGCGTACATTAAGTGGTTTTTTTGAAGCAACAGAAATAAGCGAATTAATTAGTTTTTCAAGCTCAGATGGTACACCATGTGCCTTTAAACTAAGCAATTGCTCAATCGTCATGTCGTAGTAATTAAGGGTATCTTTTTTGGTAGAATCGGTTACAGCTATAGGATTTGTTGACTCCTGCGCATAGGAAACATAACTGCTTATCAGAAAAATGAACAATAAGAGCTTGTAGCTTTTTTTCATAGATGCCTAAAAATAGAAAAAAAATTCTACTCACAAAAAATTTTTTAATTCGCTTAAAAGAATATATTTGTGTTACAACACCAGTGTTATATATATGAAAATTAGTTTTTTTAGTACCGGTTTCCCTAAAGTAACGCTTGCTTTTGTTTTAGTTATAGCTATAGTGTTGTTTAACACCATTTTTAATTCGTACCTGATACAAAAAAACAAAACAACTATTGAGGAGATGACCGAGGTTATCAACCCCTATATAGAATCTTTAGATGAATTTGATGTAGTGGTTACCGAATCTAAAATGTACACCACCAATTGGGTATATCTTCAAAATAGTATCGATGACAAAAAAGCACTCGATTCCTTACAAAAATTTCACTATCCACAACTTCAAAAAAAATTAGAAGCCTATACCGATAAATTAAACAAAGCATCGGACAAAGATAGTTTGCAAGCCGTTTTTAAAAAGTTTGACGAGTTAATTGGAGTTGAAAAAAACATTATGGCAACCTTAGTAAGCTTTGATGATTACGAAAACGCCAAGAAAAAATTTAAGTGCGAAGAACTTATTGAAAGTGAAGTTTTACCACGTACAGATGATGTTATGACAGGGCTCAGAAAAATTGTAAAACGAAACCGTGAAGAAGCTCATACAATGAAAGTAAATATTGAAAAAGCTTCTAAACGTATGATGACTATTATGCTGGCCTCTTCCATAGGCTTATTTGTGTTTGTGTTTTTTGCCATTTCATTTATTTCGGGTGCTATACGCAAACCAGTACTTAAAATGAAAAACGTTATACAACAGTTGGGTAGAGGAGAATTATCAGACGAAAAAATTGAAGCCAAAGATAAAAACGTGGTAGCCGAAATGGCCACTTCGGTAAATGCATTGTCAGAAAGCTTTACCAAAACATCAGTATTTGCTAACGAAATAGGAAAAGGAAATTTGACCGTTTGGTACGATAAGTTAAGCGATAATGATATGCTGGGCAATGCTCTTATAAACATGCGTAACAGCTTGCATGAGTATTCGGTTGATATGGAAAATAAAGTGCAGACGCGCACACAAGAAGTAATAGAAAAAAGTGTGAAGTTAGAGCATGCTTATCGCGAAATTAAAGATAGCATTAACTATGCTAAACGTATTCAGGATTCTATACTGCCTGCTTATGCCATGATTTCTAAAATATTTAATAAGTCGTTTATTTTTTACCGACCAAAGGATATTGTATGCGGAGATTTTTATTGGTTTACTCAACAAGGAGATGATGTTATTATTGCTGTTTTTGATTGCACAGGGCATGGTGTGCCGGGTGCTTTAATGACTGTGATAGGAAACTCATTACTTAATCAGGTAGTGGCATCATCTGGCACAACAAATCCTGCAAGAATATTAGAACATTTAGATAAAAAATTACATGAAACCTTAAGACAACATGGTAACATTGTTACCAATGATGGGATGGATGCTGTTATTTGTCGTTATCGCCCAAGTAAAAAAGAATTAACTTTTGCAGGAGCTAAGCGTCCGTTATATATGTTTAAAGCAGGGCAATTAATAGAAATTAAGGGAAATAAATCGCCTATAGGAAGCTTTGGACATGAGTATGATAAGCAATTTACCGTACATCGTTTTAGTATGAATCCTGGTGATGCCATCTATCTGTTTTCAGACGGTGTTCAAGATCAATTTGGTGGCGAAGAAGGAAGAAAGTTTATGGTTAAACGTTTCCGCGATTTATTGGTTGATTCGCAATCGCTTACCATGCACGAGCAAGGCAAACTTGTTGATAAAACGCTTACCGATTGGCAAGGAGAACATGAACAAACCGATGATATGCTTTGTATAGGTATACAGTTTTAAATCATTTCAGTTATTTGTAATATGCAATTTTTAAGTAAGTACTCATTAAAAAAATATCACACATTTGGTACTGATGTATATACAAAATGTTTTACCGAAATAAACTCAGTTACACAATTTAAGGATTTACTGCAAGAAGACATTTACAAAAACAACGCCATACTTATTTTAGGAGGTGGCAGTAATTTGCTTTTTACTAAAAATTTTAATGGACTTATTGTTAAAAATAATTTACATGGTATAGAAATTATAAAGCAAGATGAAAACCATGTATGGGTAAAAGCGGCAGCTGGTGAAAACTGGCATCAGTTTGTGTTATGGTGTGTAAACCATAATTATGGTGGTGTAGAAAACTTATCGCTTATACCGGGTTGTGTTGGGGCAAGCCCTATGCAAAACATTGGTGCTTATGGGGTGGAGATAAAAGATGTTTGTGAACAAGTTAATGCTATTGATGTAAAAACCGGAGAAGAAAAAACATTTAGTAATGCCGATTGTAAATTTGGCTACCGCGAAAGTGTTTTTAAACATGCATATAAAAACAAATACTTAATTGCATCGGTAGTTTTTAAGCTTAGTAAAAAACCTGTTTTCAACACATCGTATGGGGCTATAGAGCAAGAATTAAAGGCTATGGGTGTTATACAACTAAGCGTTAAAGCCATTAGCGATGCAGTAATAAATATCCGCAGCTCTAAATTACCCGATCCTGCAAAAATTGGCAATGCAGGTAGTTTTTTTAAAAACCCTGAAGTAAGTAAACAAAAGCACGACAAACTAAAGCAACAGTATCCAAACTTAGTTGCTTATGCTTTAGATAATGGTAATTATAAACTGGCTGCAGGTTGGCTAATAGAACAATGTGGTTTTAAAGGCAAACGCTTTGGCGATGCAGGTGTACATGTAAACCAAGCCTTAGTATTGGTTAATTATGGTACAGCAAGTGGTAGTGAAATCTATAACCTCTCTCAGCAAATTTTAGATGCTGTAAAAAACACCTATGGTGTTACTTTAGAAAGAGAAGTAAATATTTACTGATTACAGTTTTTAGCTTTAAGCGGTTGCGCCCTAGTTTCACCTAATTCAAGGGCTTTATCCCAATCATTACAAGCAGCCTCTTTATTTCCTGCTTTATCTTCGCACACAGCTTTATAATAGTAAGCCTCTCCGTTATTAGGAACTAATTGGCAAAGCACCCTAAAGTCTTCTACACCACCTGTGTAATCTTTCAAATACTCTTTAGTAATTCCTCTATTCAAATAAGCAATAGTATCTCTTGGGTTTAATTCAATGGCTTTGGTATAATCTGCTATAATGGCTTTATAATCTGCGGGTGTTCCTGCATATTCTAACGAAATATATTTTGAACGAGCTCTGTTAGTATAAGCACTAGCATAAGTAGGTTTTAGCTTAATGGTTTGAGTATAATCTACAACAGCACCTTTATAATCTTGCAGGTTTTGTTTACTGCTTGCTCTGTAATATAAAGCAGTAGCGTTTTTTGGGTTTAATGTAATGGCTTTGGTAAAATCTACAATAGCACCTTTATAATCTTTAGCATCGTATTTAGTTTGTCCTTTTTTAAAAGCGGCATCGGAAGTTTGACCAAACATAACACCACTCACAAATAAAACTAATATGCTTACTAGTTGTTTCATTTTTTTGATTTTTTTAAATTAAAATTGATTGTTTTTTCAACTGCAAATATATACAAGTTCTTACGCTATAAAATTCTACTTTGTTAAAAAAAATTTAGGATTGATGGTGTTTTTTGTCATTTATAATTTAAAAGTCAATGCCCAATCCAATTAAAAAGCCATTGGTAACTTTTCCATTTATGCCGTAAGCCAATACATAATCAAAACGAACTATCCTGAAAATATTTTCAAGACCAAAATTAACTTCGTAATAATTGCTTAGTTTATCACTAAACAAAGCATGCCCTCCAATTACTTCTTGTATTTTGGTTTTCTTTAATAGCGGAATTTTGTTAAAAATAAATCCATTAAAATGATGTTCGGCATGTAGTTCTATATACTCTTTATTTGTACTATAGGCATAGTAGGGGAGTAGTTTAAACGAATTTAAATAGTCTCTATTAGCCAGTATGGTTTGGTTACCGTTAAAATGTTTATAATCCATAAAATACATGGTTTTATTATTAATAAAATATCCTGCATTGGCACGGTAAGCAAAGGTTCCAAACAGTCCCAGTTTTATATCATCCTGTATATAAATTTTCACCAAATCATAATTGGCTGTAGCATTTAAAGTGGGAATGGCTTTTGTATAACCAATATTTAAGCGAGGATATTTAGAGCCTGTAATAATTTTGCGATTTGGCAGTGTATAATATTTTTCTTTAAATCGTATGCGCAAATTTATATCTACTATAAAGGCATTATTTGATGTAAATGATAAATTATCGTTGCCCGGGTTTTGAGGATTGTTGCTGGTAAACAGTTTGCTTTTATCATCTATCCACAAATTTGTGCTGCTGTTTTTTAGGGCATCACGTTCGGCGTACTCCGCGTTAGCATATAAAATAAAGCCGTTAAATAATTCTCTTCTGTAATTTACTTGTACCGAAGTTTTTTTGTAGAGTTTTAAATAATTATCGTTTGCAAGCAAAGTATAAGCAGAGTTTATTAAAGGTGAAATAGGATTGTTTGAGTTATATTGCTCTACCATTGATTGCACCGAAGCCCCAAAACGTTGAAAATTTTTCGGATTTTGTAAATAATCATAACTCAATTTACCGCCCCATAAATAATTTGAAAACCCATAACGAATGCTACCTGTTATATCTTGTCTTCTCCTATCTTCATAATCTTTTTCGTAATTTAATTTTATGCTCGAATTAATTCCTTCAATTGTATTGTATTGTACACCCCCATTTATAAGCCCTGTTGTACTAAAACTTGTTTTTTTAAATGTGTTTTGATAACGATAACCCAGCAGCAGAGCGCCAGGTTTAAATTTATTTGCCTTTCTGTCTATCGAATCTTTATATTCTCTGCTATCTTTTATTTTTGCTGTACTGTCTTTTTTGTGGTAGTCTACAACTTCTTCGCCGGTTAAAGGAATAGGTCGGTTTTCTTTCCAATAGGCGGTATCTTTTTTATTTGCTTGGTCTTCAACTTTCAGTACTTCGTTGTTAAAGAATTTTTTAGGAAAATCTGGATTTATTTCATAACCCGAAATCATAGCATTACTATACCCGTCACCCTTTATACCCAAAAAATTAAAATGAAAACCGAAATTCAAATTAATAGGCATCCAAATACTATCTCCTAAAACAGGAGCATGCAACTGCTTTACAAATAGTGTATCAACAAAATTTATTTTTGCATCTTTAGTCAGATACATATCTACGCTATGTATGCGCCAGGTGTTTTCCTGTATGTAAATAATGCCATGAAAACAAGGGTCGGTATTTCGTTTTGGTATCACTTCAATTTTATTAATCATTTTTCCGTCTTCGAATGAGGTGCCTAATAAATGATAACGATAGGATAAAAAAGCAATTTCGTTTATGGGAGAAATAAAAGGCCTGTCGCTTAAAGCGTCAATAGTAACCAGGTTTTCATAAAAATTAAAATTCATATCACTTAATTGATTAAAACTAAATCGTTGGTTATTACCACTTACCCTGCTCGAAAACATAATTTCTTTTTCGTCGTTGGGTTTTCTGAAATAGAATTTACTTTCACTTTCAGATAAATAAATTACGCCTAGCATTGATGAATCAAACTTTTCGCCACTAACCGATATTAGTTTAGTCATAGCTTTAGAAACCCCTTTTAAACGTTGTAAACTTTTTATATAAGCCTTGCAACTAAACGAGTTTACCTGATTTAAATAATATTTTCGCTTCTTTATTGCCTGCCGTATAACCTCATAAGCTGGGTCCTCTCCGACTTTAATGGTTACCTCCTTTAATTGATAACTATCATCAGCAAGTGAGGCGTCAAGTGAGGCATCTGCATTTAACGTAATAGATTTTGTTTCTTTTTTATAACCTATGTACTGAAAAATAATTTCGTAAGTGCCTGCGGGTAATTTTAAATGATAAAAACCATCTATATTGCTATTGGTACCAATGGTAGTGCCTTTTACAATTACTGAGGCAAAAGACATGGCATTTTTTTTAGTATCTGTTATTTTGCCTGATAAGGTATATGTTTGAGCGAAAAAAGAGTGGGATAAAAAGTAAAATAAAATCAGGTGGATTTTTTTCATATGCGCTAAATTAACTAATGCAGTTTAATTTAAAATAAAAAGTTGCCCCTTTCTTAGCTTCACTTTCAAACCAAATAGCGCCATTATGTTGCTCAATGATACGTTTACACATGGCTAATCCCAAGCCTGTTCCGTAAGATTTGGTGGAGAAATTTGGTTGAAATATTTTTTGTTTTACATCTTCATTAATTCCGGTGCCATTATCACAAACGGATACAATATACATGTCATTTTCTTTTACAAGTGATAAAATAATTTCTCCACGTTTATTATCTTCAATAGCTTGTATCGCATTATTTACAAGATTATTTAATACACGCAGTAATTGGTCTTTATCGGAATTTACATAAGCAACGTTAAGTTCTGATATAAATTGTATGTTAATTTTGGTATTGGGTTGGTATAAAGGCAAACAATTTTTTATAAATGAAACCAAATCTACGCGTTCAAAATTAGGAGTTGGTAACTGAGCGAAATTACTAAACTCGGTTGCTATGTGTGCTAATGCATCAATTTGTTCTAATAGTATCGGAATAATTTTCTTTGCTTGACGCTGACCTTCTTCGGGTTGTGTATCTAATAAGCGTTCAACATGTTGAATGCTTAATTTCATGGGAGTTAATGGGTTTTTAATTTCATGGGCTACTTGTCTTGCCATTTCTTTCCAAGCACCTTCTCGTTCAGATTTTGAAAGCTGTTCCGCACTTTGTTGTAGTTTAATTAACATGCTGTTGTATGATGAAATTAATAAACCAATTTCATCTGCTTTGCTATAGTTTATAGGCTCGTTATTTTTTTGTAGTGTTACTTTTTTAATTTGTGTTTGTAGTTGCTGTAATGGTCGGGTAAGCCAGTTAGAGAGCAGAGCGGCAGCAATACTGATAAGCATAAAAGACAAAACGTAAATATTAAATAAAGCAGATAAATAATTAAACAGTTGCGCTTGAATTTGATTTTGTTTTGAGAAATAAGGCATATTTATAATGGCTAATTTATGCTTGTTTCCATTGCTTAAAGTGCGGTATGCCGAATAGAAATTTAAGCGCCCAATGTTTTCGTTATAAACTTCTTTCTCTGTTTTGTTATTAATTTCATTAGCGTAAACAGCAGGGTTTATTTTTTTTGAAATAATTCCTTCGTCAAATAATTTAGGAAGCCCGGCAGTATAATATTCGCCATTGCTGTTAAACAAAGCAACATCGCTTTTAAATAATGCTGATGCTTGTCGTAATAAATAAGCCGTATATTCTTTGTTGGCACTTGAAAGTGTATCGTATGTTAATAGTTGATTGCTTAAATAACTGCTTACAGTTTGTATTTTTTCTTTAATACCGTCAATGTTTTGTGCTTCGGTTTGTTCTTTTGCTAAAACAAATGCACTGATGGCAACCGGCACAAATAATAGTAAAACACCCATACTTACATAGTGTTGAATTTTTACGGCTAAAGAGTTTTCTTTTTTAAAGATGAAAATAGCAATAATGCTAAATAGCAAAAACACCGTACTTCCGCCTAAAAACAAAAAGCTAATGGTGGCTGATAAATCATTCAGGTAAGTGTAATTTTTTGATATGATAACTATTGAAGATGGATTTGGCGCATATACAAGATGACTATAACCATTTTCATTATAGCCACTCACTTTTCTAACATCATCATTTATAACAAGTGGATATTCGTAAGAACCTTGTTTTTCCTGTAATTGATTATTGCGATAAACGGCGTACGAATATTCTGTATTTATTGTAGTTGAAGATTGGTTGAGTAATAAATCAGGAAAGCCCCTGTGGTCAGCTGTATTTTTAGATTCAACAACAACATATAGTTGGTAGGGTTTGTGTGCAAAGGGCAATGATTGTTTGTATAAATAATAGGTCTTATCTTTCAATAAATAATTAAAATAAAGTCCATCGCAATCAGTAGGCTTTAGTTTTGATGTAATCATTTCATCAAAATAGGTGTTGTTGTTGTATATATGTGTTGCTTGTGGCACAAGTGGATTACAAACAGAATCAAACAAACAAACAGAAATATGGTAACGTTCCCAATAACCCATAAAATATTTTCGCAGAATATATTGTTCGGGGTTAAGTGTATTTTTGTCTTTTTTTACAATGGCTTTTTGTAACTCATTATCTGTGATTAAATTTTTTGTAATACCTGTAAAAAGGTTTTCTACTACTTCATCTTTTGGGTTAACTAAGTCTTGTGCTAATTCAAACCGCTGCTTATAATCCGTTCTGTTCTTTAAATTAATGGTTAAGTAAGCTCCAAAAAAAGAAATGGTTAAACAAACAAGTATGCCGTATAAAAATTTATTGGCAGTTATTTTTAACTTAGATGTAATAATTAGTATAAAAAACACACCAGGCCAAATAGCGGTTAGCACATCGTATTGCGAGTTTATATGATGCAAGCAAGCATTGATGGCGCCAAGTAATAAAAATACGCCTGCATATTCTTTTAATTTTGCATTTGAAAATAGAAAAAATTTAACAGCAATTTCTGATAATACTGAAAAGCATAAAAACACCATAAACACACATACATAACTCAGGTAAACATAAACCGAGGGATAGAAAAAAACGTCGGCTAAATCGGCTGATAAATAAGGATGGCTAAAAGTATTTCTTAAAAAAAAATTAATGCCATAGCCGGCTGTGTAAAGTAAAACTGTGTAACCTGCAAACAACCAAATATTATCTTTTTTTAAACCTAAATTATTTACTAAACTCCTACTTACAGATAGTATCCATATAGTAAGTGTAAGTAAGCATATTATATATAAAGGAGCAACAAAAGCATCTAACTCATTTACCGAATAGATAAATAAATATAAGCCATTGGCTTTAAATAAGTAAATATATAAAATGGCTGCTGCTACTGCCAGTAACAATATCCATTTAAAAAACTGAATAATAGATTGTTCGGGTTGGATTAGTTTTTTGAAAAAATAAAGCCATAAAAATAAAGTGAAGCATAGTGTTATAAAGGATAAAAATGAGTAAACTTCATTTCTGTGCTCTTGTTTTACTTCTATCAAAAAAAGAAACTCATTTTTACTATCCGAAATATCAAATGAATTTTTTAAGGCAGATTTATTTTCAAGTATATCACAATGATGTGGTAAACCAAAATAAGGGTTAAATGAATTTCTTAAATATTTGTTTTGATAGGCAAAGCCGTTTTTTATTAACACAAGCGCGTACAACTGAAAAGGACTATAAGCGTTTTGCGAATGCCTGATAACCTGATAGTAGCCGTTTTTTAGTTTTACTATTTTTTTCTCCAAACAAACATTCAGCATATAGTTTTCTACTGCCGGGTGGTTATCTGTCCAAAACTGCAGGCTGTCATTTTCATAAATAAAAAAAGCAATTCCTTTTTCGGTAAATGTGTTAGCATATTTTTTTGCTAAGTAGTTTACAAAATCATTTTTTGAAGAATAGTGTAAATGCTTGTGAATGGAATCTAAATCAACAGTAGCTTCTTCGTTTAGCTTCTGTAATTTTTTCTCTGTTGTATTTTTAATGTTTGTGAAAGAGGGAAAGGAAAGAAAATAAAATACCACTGCCAAAACCGCTGCCGGAAGCGATATATAAAGCAGTAGTTTGTTTTTCATTAAATTACTTTTTGTTTTCTCCGTCTATGCGTTGCACATTTATAACGCCGGGCACTTTTTTAAGGTTATTGCTTAGTTGTGTTAAATGTTCGGTGCTATGTACGTATACCATAATAGTTCCTTCAAAAATTCCATCATCGGTATCAAACGAAATAGAGCGCATGTTTACGTTGTGTTGGGTAGAAATTACTTTGGTAATATTATTTACTATCCCCATAGCATCGGTTCCTGTAATTTTAACACTGGCTAAAAAAGTAAGTAGCTTTTCGCTATTCCATTTGGTGCGCACTACCCTATAAGCATAATTTGCAAGTAGTTTTGCAGCATTAGGGCAGTTTACCCTATGTATATCAATGCCCTTGCCGACAGTTACGAACCCAAAAACATCATCACCGGGTATTGGGGTACAGCATGGTGAAAGTTTATAATCGAGCTGCTGCATGTCATCGCCAATTACAAGCATATCACTTTTGCCGCGTGCTTGTGTAACCATCTCTTCAACGGTATTTTGTTTCTCTAGTTTTTTGTTAATGTATTTTTCCGGTTGCTGTTTGTATTTTATAAACTCTTTTATTTCAACTATACCAATAACATCTTTGGCGGCACGATAAAAAACTTCTTGAGATGATTTTAAGTTTAAAAAAGTTGTAAAATCTTTAATGTTCTGAATGGTAAATTCTAGTTTTTGTTTATAGAATTTTTTCTCTAAAACTTCTCGTCCTTTATCTGCTACTAATTTTCGTTCATTCTTTAAAACATGTTTTATTTTTGCTTTAGCTTTAGCAGTAACAACAAAGCCAAGCCAATCTTCAGTTGGGGTTTGTTTTTTTGATGTAAGCAATTCTACCTGATCTCCGCCTTTTAACTTATAGCTTAAGGGAACCAGTTTATGGTTTACTTTTGCGCCAATGCAATGCTCACCAATCTTAGTGTGTATTTCAAAGGCAAAATCTAAAGCAGTTGCTCCTGATGGAATGGTGCGCATTTCTCCATTAGGTGTAAACACAAAAATCTCTTCAGCAAAAAGATTTAATTTAAAGTCATCAATAAAATCTAAAGCATTTTCTTCAGCGCTTTCAAGCATCTCGCGTATTTTGCTTATCCACTCTTCAAGCTGACTTTCTTTTTCCGATGCAGTATCTTTATATTTCCAATGTGCAGCATAACCTTTTTCAGCAATTTCATCCATGCGCTCGGTTCTAATCTGCACTTCAACCCAATTACCTTCTGGTCCCATTACAGTTGTGTGTAAGCTCTCGTAACCGTTTGCTTTGGGTGTAGAAATCCAATCACGCAGGCGCTCAGGACTTGGGTGATAAAAATCTGTGATGATAGAATAAATGCGCCAGCAGTCTGATTTTTCGTTTTCGGGTAAGCTATCGCATATAATTCGTATAGCAAAAAGGTCATATATCTCCTCAAACGGAACACCTTTATTTTTTATTTTATTGTAAATAGAATAAACTGATTTTGGTCTGCCGTATATTTTGCACTTAAATCCTTGTTCTTTTAAAATATCTTTAATTGGCTCAATAAATTTTTGAATAAATTTTTTTCTTTCCGGTTCTGATTCTTCAAGCTTTTCAATAATTTCATCAAAAGCTTCGGTATGTGTAAACTTTAAACCTAAATCTTCCAGTTCAGTTTTAATAGCGTTTAACCCCAAACGATGCGCTAAAGGGGCATATAAGTAAAGTGTTTCCGACGCAATTTTAATCTGTTTATCACGCGCCATGCTGTCAAGTGTACGCATGTTGTGTAATCTATCTGCAAGCTTAATTAATATAACACGAATGTCATCGCTAAGTGTAAGCAACATCTTACGGAAATTCTCGGCTTGTAATGAAGATGTTTGGTCAAACACACCTGATATTTTGGTAAGCCCGTCAATAATTTTAGCTACACGCTCACCAAACATTCCTTCGATATCAGCCAAGGTAATTTCAGTATCTTCAACTGTATCGTGCAATAAACCACATATAATAGATGTGGTACCAAGTCCAATTTCTTCGGCGCAAATTTGCGCTACGGCAATTGGGTGATAAATGTAAGGTTCGCCTGTTTTACGGCGCATGTCTTTATGCGCTTCTACGGCAAGTTCAAATGCCTTGCGTATAAGTTCTTTGTCCCCTTTTTCTAACCTGCGACGCGAGGTTGTAAGTAGTTTTTTGTACCTGTTAAGAATCTCTTTCTTCTCTAACTCTTCGTTTATTATCTTTTCCATATAATTTGCTCCCCTAAAATTACGAATTATCAGTGAATAGAAATAATAAGGGGTGATATTTTATCTTACAATATTTACAGTACCGGCTTTGGTATGTGTTTTATTACTTGGGTCATCTACAAACTCAACTTTGTAAACGTAAACATCTTCCTGGCATCTGCCACCTTTATAGGTTCCGTCCCATCCATGTTCAAGGTCGGTAGTTTCAAATAGTAATAAACCCCATCTGTCAAAAATATCCATCTTAAAATTATGGATGTGTGTGGCTAAGGGTTTAAATATTTCGTTTAACTCATCTTTATTAGGTGTAAAAGTATTTGGAATGTAAAACGTATATTCTATCTGAATGTCTACAGTTGCTGTTGCAATTGTAGAACAACCTTCAGTATTAGTAGCTGTTATAGTATATATAATATCAGTAGCCGGAATACACATGGTTGTATTGCAAGTAGTGCAACTTAAATAATCTGATGGGTACCAATAACAACTGTCACTTGAGTTGGCATGAATAAAAACACTTTCTCCCTCAGTTACTAACGAGTATTTTGGATTAACTGCAATATGTGGAGTAGGTTTTACAAAAACGGTTACTGTGTTTGTATTTATACACACACCATTAGTTACCATTACAGTGTAAACTGTTGTACTTGTGGGATTAGCAATAGGGTTATAAATATTGTCGTGATTTAAACTTGTGCCTGGCATCCACTGATAAATATAATTCCCTTGCGTTACCTGCAAATGCACGATATTTCCGCTACATATAGTAGAGTCCTGCATAGGCAAAGCAACCGGAGAATCTTCTAATACTTTTATACTATCTAAACCTTTACAACCATTATTATCAATAGTATGTACTGTGTAAAGCCCTCCATGTGTTACTTCAATGCTTGGGGTACTTTGTCCGGTACTCCAATTGTAATTTGTATAAGCCAGGGTGGTAGAAAGTTTCATGCTATCACCTGTGCAAATGCCTAAAACTCCATTCATATTTATATGTGTATTGTTAACCAAAACAGTTACGGTACTTATTGTACTTGCTGTACAAATAGCATTTGAACCCGAAACGTTATATGTTGTTGTTACTAAAGGATGTGGATATATAGTATCCGCATTGCTTCCTGTACTCCATGTATAAGTGGTTGCGCCACCGGCAATTAAAGTTGCCGTATCGCCTTTGCAAACAGCAGCATTATTTACTGTAATGGTAGGTGAAATATTTACATATACACTTGTAGTAGCTGTGTTTACACATGAGTGTATATCAGTGCCTGTTACCGTATAATTAGTTGACACCAGAGGTGCAGGTGTAATGGTGGCTCCGGCACTTCCATTACTCCATACATAACCAATTGCACCCGTAGCAGTTAACGAGGCGTTATATCCCGAACAAATAGTATCGTTATTTACACTTATTATAGGTAAAGGGTTTACAGTTACAATAGCTGTTTTTGTATTTACGCAACCATTACTATTTGTACCTGTTACCGTGTAATGCGTTGTAACAGTAGGCGATTGAATAATTGATACAGTAGTATCGCTTGTACTCCAAGTATAAGTAGTGGCATTATTTGCAGTAAGTGTAGCTGTGTTACCAATACAAATTGTGGGGTTATTTATGGTTATTACAGGTAGTGGATTAACTGTTATGATTGCCGTTGCTGTATTTTTGCATCCATTAGCATCGGTTCCACTTACTATATAATTTGTTGTTGTTATTGGCGATTTAATAATTGATGAAGTTATATCGCCTGTGCTCCAGGTATAAGTAAGCGTTCCGGCAGCGGTTAAGGTGGTTGTTGCACCTATACATATAGTATCGCTATTTACGGTAACATTGGGTAAAGGATTAACCGTTATACTTGTAGTTGCAGTATTTGCACAACCATTTTTAGTTCCTGTTACGGTATATTGTGTTGTTACAGTAGGCGTTTGTGATATACTTACTGCTGTACTTCCTGTATTCCAGGTATAAGTAGTTGCTCCACCGGCAATTAATGAGGCTGCAGTTCCTTTACAAACTGTATCGCTGTTTACAGTTACGGTTGGCAATGGGTAAACAGTTATAACTGCAAGCATAGTGTCAAGTACATTACAAGTAGCTGTATCTTTAGCGGCAAGTGCTACAGTATAGGTTCCTGCTGCGGTATATGTGTGTACGGCATTTACCGTACTGGCTGTATCTCCATCGCCAAAAAACCAATTAAAATGAGAAGCATTTTGACTTTGATTTGTAAACGAAACATTAAAAGGTGCACAACCTGCAGCTGTAGATGGACTTATTGATAAGTTAGCTACGGTTTGCAATAAATTAAAACTAAACTTTACTAAAGCATTATTACAGTTAAATGATTTATCAGTAGTTGACCAAGCATTAGGCGTAGTAGGCATATCTTGGTTTACCTGATAATTAGTGCGAGGGTCTACAGCACATCCTTCGCAAATAGCTTGATAAATAACACCCGATTTATCAAACCTACTGGTACCTCCATCTACATGTTCTTCACTTCCAACATCTCCTCCAAAATAAGTAGCGTACCATAAAGCAGACGCACGAGGTTGTAACACCATAAAATAAAAATCTTCCCCATCGGTTATAGGTTGAAAAGCATTTGGCGTTACAGGTAATCCATTGGTTGTGCTACTGGATATATTATATCCTCCTAAAGTACCTCCCCATCCAGATATATAGATGTTGCTACATTTATCTACCAAAAAAGCTGATGGTGCTATATCGGGTGCTCCTTGCCCTGTACCAAATTCAGTTGAAAAAATAGTGCTTGCCAAGTTTGGCGTAAATTCGTGTATAAACTGGCCGCTGTTGGGGTTTGAATAAACTCCGGTAGTAATAGGATAACCCCCACTTGTTTGTCCATATATGTATACATTATTCAAGTTATCTAATTGCACAAAATACGATTGGTCATAACCCGTAGTACCAATATAAGTAGATTGTAAAAAAGTGTTTCCGGTAGAAGATACATGAGTAAGAAAGCCATCTATATTTCCCATATAAGATGAATGCAAAGCTCCTGTTGTAATAGGAAAATCAGCACTCTCAGTGCCTCCGGTAACATAAGCACTTCCACCATTATCAACTGTTAAGTTATAAGCAGCATCATTAGCGCTGCCACCTATGTATGTGCTCCAAATAAGCGAAGAAAGATTAGCATTTAATTTAAATGCACAACCATCTTGCATGCCGCCGTTAGCAGATTGTGCACAGCCTGCCGTAACCGGAAAGTTTATGGATTGTGTACAAGATGCAATGTAAACATTATTGCTGTTATCTAATATAATATCGCCTCTGCCATCATCGGCATAATTATATTTTAAAGAACCAAGTGTCATTTCGTTACCCGAAAAATTTACGCCATCATCGGCACTTCCTCCAACAAAAGTAGAAGCAAGTAAAGCAGTTCCGGTTGAATTAAATTTTGTAATAATAATATCAGATCCACCATTTAAACTTACATCATAAGCTCCTGGTGTTATCGGAAAATCAGAAGAGTAGGAGCGGCCAAAAATCAACAAATTATTACCATTATCTACAATTATACTTCCGGGTTGTTCATTATCACTTCCTCCTAAATAGGTTGAAAATAATAAGTTCGAACCTGTCGGATCAAATTTAGAAGCTACAATATCAAACCCGGCGTACTGATATACTTGGTTAACCACGCCTCCTGCAAAAGTTTGTTGAAATGCACCCGCAGTAAGCGGGTAACCTATACCAAAACAAATACCGGCTGTATAACCATTGCCCTGATTATCATAACTTGCACTCATGCCCCAGTTATCAGCAGTTGAACCTGTAAAGGTTGCAAACACCAGGGTAGGGTCTATTATGAGTGGTTTGTTATGGTTGTAATTTTCTGCAACTTCAATGCTAACAATATTATCTTTTACAACATATTTGCAATTTACTTTAACTTCTTTCCCATCAATTTCCTGATAAGCATAGGGCGCTTCTTGAGCTATATCGCCATTACTGGTACCAATAATTAATTTACCATCTTGTACTACAAGTTTATCCTGTCCGGTAAATTTCATTTTTATTAAAGAGGCATTTGATGTTGGACTTATGGTAAAATCATATCTGAAATTATTATTCTCACTAAATGCTTTTAACGAAATGCCACTGTATAAATCAGTATAAGCAACCCCATCACCAAGCGGTACGTTGCTTGCCCAGTTTTTAGCATCCTTGCCTATAAAATAATTATGATAAAATGGTTTTATGTTTAATTGCGTTGTATTTGCAGTAGAGCTTCCGATAAACTCCATGCGTACTGTATGAAAATTTAGGGTTATATCCTTATTGCTTCGCTCGCTATTTATTTGCCCATCTTTTTGGTGCGGATGCAACCTTCTAAGCCCATCTTGCGGATAAAATACATAAGTAAAAGCGTTTTTTTCTAAAAATAAACGCCCGCCTTTAAAATCACCTTGGTACAAAACATTGCTGTTCCATTGCCCATTATTTTTGATATAATTAATATACGAAGGCGTATCTTTTGAAGCCCTAGCCAGTAAGGAAACGTAAATAAAAAACACGGCAAATATATAATGCCTTTTAATCATTAATTTGGCAAGCAGAATTTGTTAAGTAAATATATGCATTTTTTGTAATTGCCTTATAAATAATGTGTTAAATATCAAATTTTGGAGTTTTTTTAACCTCTCCTAAAAAATAGTAGCTTTAAAAATTGCTTTAATCATTTATGACCTCAAAAAACAAAATAATAGCGGTTTTCTTTCTTTTTATACAATTTGTAGGCTTTTCACAAAAAAAGTCGCCTTATATAGATAGTTTGCTACATGCGGGTTTACCCGCTCATACAAAACTTTTAAGCAATCCTAAAAAATACAAATTGCAAATTATTTACACACGCATTACCCGAGATAAAGACAATAAACCCACATTTAAAACTTATTATTGGAATGTGGATAGTACAAAGTTTTTTTACCCTGCCAGTTTGGTAAAACTACCTGTTTCTATCATGGCATTAGAGAAACTAAATAGTTTAAAACAATATCAAATAGATAAAAACACCACCATGATTACCGATAGTGTTTTTGTTTGCCAAAAAAAAGTTTTTAAAGATACTACGGCCGAAAACCGCTACCCAAGCTTAGCCCATTATATTAAAAAAATGTTTTTAGTAAGCGATAATTATGCTTTTGCCCGTACTTATGAATTTTTGGGTTGCGACTATTTACATCAAACATTTGAAAAATGGGGCTTTCCAAATATCCGAATTGTTAATCGTTTAGATGGTTCGTGTAAGGCAGATACGGCTAAAATAACTTCTCCTGTTTATTTTCTGTCTGATAAAGCAGATACTTTATACAAGCAACTCCTAACTTTTTATACTTATAACAAACCGCATCCCTTAGTTTATCCCAAAGCGGGAAAGGCACACACCAATGAGGTTGGCAAACATGTTTATCAACCAAAAGATTTTAGTACACATAATTTTATGAGTTTGACAAACTGCCACGAAATTTTGAGGAGACTTACTTTCAATAGTTATTTAGATAAAAAAAATCAATACAATTTAAGCAACGATGATTGGCAATTTTTAATGAAATACCTAGGCATGTTTCCACGCGAAAGTCTTTTTCCTGCTTATAACACTAAGAAATATTACGATTCATTTAAAAAATTTATTTACTATGGCAGTTCTGTGCCAACTATACCGAGTGATAGTGTACGTGTTTTTAATATAGTGGGGAGAGCCTATGGTTTTTTAAGCGATTGCGCTTATGTGGCTGATGTAAAAAATCAAGTGGAATTTATGCTTTCGGTAACTATGTATGTTAACGAACGAGATGTAATAGGTACAGGAAAATACGAGTATGATAAATTAGGTATGCCCTTTTTAAAAGATTTAGGCAACTTAATTTATAAAGTTGAAAAAGATAGAAAAGTAAATTACAAACCCGATTTAAAGGACTTTGATTTGTTTAAAAATTGATTTCTTTTTGAAGTATAATTTCTGAAATTATTTTTGTACAATTATTTTAGCAATAGAAGTTTTATCTTTTTGTGAAACAACAATGCTGTAAACCCCGTTACTTAACTCTTGTACGTTTATTTGGTTTGTAGTTTGTGTAAGGTTACCACTTTTTACTTCTTGTCCTAAAGTGTTATATGCTTTGTAAGTACAGTTTTCAGTAGCATTTAAAACCTCAATAGTTACCGTGTTTGAACTTGGGTTTGGGTAAATTACAATTTGATTTTTGGCGGATATTTGCTCTATCCCTGCACAATCTGAACACTCAGGAACTGAGATTTTTCGTATGCGGTTGTTATAAGCATCGCCAATATAAAGATTGCCATGGGGGTCGAAGCATAAACCTTGTATTTGATTAAATAAGGCTATAGAAGGTGCCCCGTCTAAATATCCAGGATTATTAAAGACACCAGCCACTGTTGTTACATTACCTAAAGAATCAATTTTTCGAATGTTGTCACCGCCTAATCCATCTGCTACGTAAAAGTGTTTGTCATTAGTAATGTCAATAGCGGTTGGATTTGTAAATTCAGCATTACCAGCAGTTCCATTCACATTGCCTGCCGTATGATTTCCGGCAAAAGTAGTTACATTTAAATTCACGTCAATTTTTCTAATCACAAAATTCATAATATCAGTTACGTATATATTCCCACTTGCATCCATACAAAGATCAGCAGGTCTGTAAAATTTAGCAGAACTACCTGCGCCATTTACATATCCACTAACACCACCAACACCCGCAATAGTGCTAACTTGTCCTGATGAAGTGATTTTGCGAATGCAATGATTTTCATAATCAGCCACAAAAACATTGTTACTGTTATCAACTATTAGATATTTAGGTTGATAAAATTTTGCCTGATTAGCTGCCCCATCCTGATAACCTTGCGAGCCAGAACCTGCAACTGTGCTTACAATATTGTTAGTTAAATCAATTTTTCTAATCACATTATTTATATTATCTCCAACATACAAATTGCCGTTTTTGTAGAACACCCCCTCTGGATAATTAAACTTAGCAGTTGCACAAGAACCATCTTGATATCCGGCTACACCATTACCGGCAATTGTGGTCACCTTTAGAGTAGTTATATCAAATTTACGAATGGCATGATTGTATGTGTCAGCAAAATAAATGGTGTTGGCTCCATCACTTTTAACCGAATATGGGGAATAACATATTGCGTTGGTACCTATACTATCCAATAATCCACCTGTGCCATTACCCACTACAGTACTTACATGGTAATTTTGTGCATTAATGGTTGTAAAAATAATAGACCCGACAAAAATAAAAAGTAGTTTTTCCATATTATAACTCTCTTTTTGGAGTCAATCAAATTTAACAAATAAATTGGTTGAACCCTAGGATGTTTTTAAAATATCGTACTTTTACAAAAATTTAATGATTAAAAACTAATATATGAAGCATACAATAGAAGATCAACTAATTTCTTTAGGCATTGTAAAAAAGGAAAAAGTAGTTGAGTTCTTTTCAAAAGTACGTGATAGAGACGATGTTAAGGTTTTAAAGTGCGAGCAATCCGGGGTTATTTATCTTTCTTCTACACATCATATAGAGCAGAGTTATTATAATGATAAAAAGGGCACCAGTTATTGGAGTTCATCTAACCGCGAAGAAGGTTTAAAAAATACGTATATAGATGACACTCGTAGATTTAATCAGTTTAAAGAATTAATTACAAATAAAACTTATTTAGATGTTGGTTCGGGTTTAGGAGGTGTTCTTGATTTATTTAAGACGGTAGCTAAAGAGGTTTCAGCGATTGAACCTCAGGCAGAAATAAGAGAATTATTGAACTCTATAGGATATAAAGTATATAACTCTATAGAAAGTGCTCCAGCAAAAAATGTAGATATAATAAGTTTATTCCATGTGTTTGAGCATTTGACCGACCCAATGGGGTCTTTAAAAAATCTTCATAAACTGCTTAATGAAAACGGAAAAATTATTATTGAAGTTCCGCACGCAAAAGATATTTTAATTGATACTTTTAAACTGGATTCATTTAAGGCATTTACTTTTTGGAGTGAACATTTAATATTACATACACGAAAAAGTTTAGAAACGTTTCTTGCTGCTGCCGGCTTTAAAAACATAACCGTAATGGGTTTTCAACGTTATCCTTTAGCCAATCATTTATATTGGTTAAACACAGGCAAGCCCGGGGGACATAATCAATTTACGCAATTACGCAATGCTGCTATGGAAAATGAGTATTCTAATTTATTAAATACTGTTGACCAAACAGACACTATAATTGCTATTGCAGAAAAATAAACATACGTGAGTGTTGTAAGACGACAAGGGGTAAAAAACACTATGTACACTTATTTTGGCATTCTTTTAGGGATGCTTAGTACGCTTTATGTACAGCCGTTTTTTCTTACTAAAGAGCAAATTGGCATAACTCGCCTAGTTATATCTGTTGCAACTATTTTTGCTTCCATTTCTTGCTTAGGCATTACTTCTGTTATAGTTAAATTTCTTCCGTTTTTTCGTGACGAAGAAAAAAAACATAAAGGTTTTTTTACCCTTGCAATAGCGTTTCCTTTAACCGGGTTTGTTGTTTGCCTTTTAGGTATATTCTTTTTAAAAGAAAATATTTTAAGTTTTTACAGTAAAAACGCAAAAATTTTAACTGATTATTTTTTGCCAATAACACTTATGGCTTTATTTAATTGTTTGATATTTGCTTTTTCGGCTTATTGTAATGCCATTAATAAAAGCAGTTTAGCAACCGCTATTAATGAAGTTTTTAATAGAGCAGGATTCATTATTTGCGTTTTACTTTTTTCATACGGCGTCACAACTCAAAATGCTTTTATATACTCACTTTCTGTAATTTATTTTATTCAATTGATGCTACTTTTTTTTGTTATCTCTCACTTTGATCACCCAACATTTAAAATATCTTTCTTCTCTAACAACATTCATTTAAAAGAAATTATCCGATTTGGATTTGTATCTGCTTTTATACAAATAACGGGCATTTGTATGAAATTTGTTGATGTAATATTAGTAGGGAAATACGAATCTATGGCTGAAGTTGGCGTTTATGGTATAGCAGCTTTTATTGGCCTTGTAATAGAAACGCCCCTTAACGCTTTAGACAGAATTGTTGGCACTAAAATTGCAAAATTATTTGCTCAAGATAATTTAATAGAGATTGAAAAAATATATAAGCTATCTTCAAAATATTTAATGATTTTTTGTGGCTTGTTAGTTAGTGTGCTGATTGTTTGCATCAAACCCATACTTGAATTATTACCTAATGATTACTCTTCGGGTGCTATTGTAACTATTATTATATGTATTGGTGCATTTTTTAATTCCGCTACTGGTGTAAATTACTCTATACTTATGTACTCAAATTTTTACAAACTTGGCGCGGTGTTTTATTCATCTTTGTTGGTTTTAACTATAATTTTAAATATGCTTTTAATTCCACTTTATGGCATTATTGGTGCTGCAATTGCAACTTGTTTAGCTTCTGTAATACACAATCTATTACGTTTTATTTTTATTAAAATAAAACTCAATATCCAGCCTTTTACCATGGCCAGTTTAAAAATTGTTTTAATTATCGCCTTATCTATATTGGTTGGATATACTATTGGTATAGAAAATAGATATCTGCTAATTATAGCGAGAGGGGTTTCATCTTCTTTAGTTTTTGTTGGCTTATTAATTTTTTTAAAGGTTTTTTCTATAAAGGAAATAAAAGAAGAGATAGCCTCTTTTAAGAAAATTTTTACCTAACATTATTTTATTTCCCTACTAAAATACGATTTTACTTTATCGCGTAAATTGTATTGCGAACTCATTACTTCTCCATAAGCTCCCGCACTTCTAATGGCCATAATATCTCCACGCAGTGTTTCGGGTAACTCTACTGCTTTACCAAAGCAATCGCTGCTTTCGCAAATGGGGCCTACTACATCGTACTTTAAATTTTGTCCTTTGCCCTTGCTTACATTTTCAATTTTATGATAGGCTTGGTACAGTGCCGGACGAATTAATTCCGTCATGCCCGCATCTAAAATAGCAAAGTTAGTGTTTGTGCCTTTTTTAATGTACAACACTTTTGTAATTAAGCTGCCGCATTGTGCTACAACGGCTCTGCCTAATTCGAAGTGTATTTGCTGATTTGGTTGTACCTGTAAGAATTTTTTAAACAGAGAAAAGAAAGCATTAAAATCACAAAGAGCTTCTTCATCAGGTTTGTTGTAATTAATGCCTAGCCCGCCACCTACGTTAAGATGCGGTAATTGATAACCTCTTTGCAAAAACCATTGTTGTATTTCGTTTACACGGGTACACAGGTTTTTAAACGGGTTTAAATCGGTTATTTGAGAACCAATGTGAAAATGCAAACCAATTAATTTTAAGTTGCTGCAATTTTTTAAAACCGCTAACACATCCGTTAGCTCATGAAAATTTATGCCGAATTTATTTTCTTCTAAACCTGTGGTAATGTATTTGTGCGTTTGCGCATCAATATTTGGGTTTATGCGCAGAGCAATTTGAGCCGTTTTGTTTTGTTGTTTGGCTAATTCATTAATGACTTCAATTTCAGGAATGCTTTCACAGTTAAAACAAAAAATGTTTTGTTGCAGGGCATAATTTATTTCATCGTCGCTTTTACCAACACCGGCAAAAACAACGTTGGCTGCACCAAAACCAAGTTCAATGGCTTTTTTTACTTCGTTGCCACTTACACAATCTGCCCCAAGGCCTGCTTCTTTAATAATCTTTAAAAGAGTATCGTTGGTGTTTGCTTTTAAGGCATAGTGCACGTGGTAGTTATATGTAGAAGATGTTTTCTTTATCTCAGCCAGTGTGCGCTGTAATAAATCAGTATCATAAAAGTAAAAAGGCGTTTTATGATTAGAGAAAAATGTATGATATTTATGTAATGCCGACATCATCTAATAATTAAATAAACCTGTGTTTAATGCCTGCAATGCCTGTTTTTTATATTCGCTTTTTACCAATACAGAAATGTTATACTCGCTTCCTCCGTATGAAATCATTCTAACCGGAATTTCACTCAAAGCATTAAAAACTTTTTGCGCGTAACCAATTTTATCAAAACTTACATTGCCAACAATACAAATAATGGTTTGGTCTTTTTCAACGCTTACTTGTCCAAATTTTTCTAACTCTTCAACAATGTCTTTTAAATGTTTATCTGTATCAACAGTTAAAGACACGGCCACCTCAGATGTTGTAATCATATCAATAGGTGTTTTATGACGTTCAAAAACTTCAAACACCGAACGTAAAAAACCATAAGCCAATAACATGCGGCCCGATTTAATGCTCACAGATGTAATGCCATCTTTTGCAGCAACAGCTTTAATGCCTGTGCCCGCAGCTTCTTTTGTAATAATAGTTCCCTTTGCATCGGGTTGCATGGTGTTCAATAATTTTACAGGCACGTTACGTTTTTGTGCAGGTAAAATGCAAGTAGGGTGTAAAATTTTTGCGCCGAAATAAGCAAGCTCAGCTGCCTCATCAAACGAAAGCTGTTCAATAGGATGTGTTTTATTAACCACACGCGGGTCGTTATTATGCATGCCATCAATGTCAGTCCAAATTTGAATTTCAGTTGCCTGCAAGGCTGCCCCAACTAAGGATGCAGTATAATCACTTCCGCCACGCTTTAAATTATCTATCTCACCAAAAATATTACGGCAAATAAAACCCTGGGTAATGTAAAAATTAAAGCCCTTGTTTTTTTCTAATTCTTGTTTTAGGTGAGTTTCTATGTAAGTTAAATCAGGCTCTTCGTTATCATCAATGCGCATAAAATTTAATGCGGGTAACAAAACAGATTTCTCTCCTATCTCCTCTAAATAAAACTGAAACATGGCGGTAGATAAAAGTTCGCCTTGTGCTAAAATTGCTTTCTCCTCGTTAACCGTAAACATATCTAAGGTAAACGAACGCAAATAATCAAAATGATAGGTAATAAGGTGTGCTGCTTTTTGTAAAACAGTTTCGGTTTTATAAAGGTTCTTTATTTCTTGCTTATACTTGTTTTCTAAAGTTGTAATTATTTCGTTAGCCTTGCTGTGATTTTTGGCATATAAATTAGTAGCCAATTCAACCAGGTTATTGGTAGTACCACTCATAGCACTTAAAACCACAATAACAGGCTCGGTATTTTTTTTGATAAGCGTGGCAACCGATTTCATTCGGTCGGCAGAACCTACGCTGGTTCCTCCAAATTTTAAAATTTTCATTTAGTTTATTTAAACGTGGCTGAAATTACAAAATCATTTGTTTTTTAAGCATCCTAAAACATAAAACTTATTTGTATTTTAGTGCAGTAATTATGGCACTAAGACAATCGCAGCATTTACGACTGCAACAAAAACTATCTCCGCAGCAAATTCAGTTAATGAAACTGATACAATTGCCTATTATGGCATTGGAGCAACGCATTAAAGAAGAGCTAGAAATAAACCCCGCTTTAGAAGAAGAAAACGAAAACCCCGATACCGAAGAGGATTTTATGAACGAAGAATCATCGGTGGATGATGTTGATACGGAGACAGATAAAGATACGATTGATGTTGATGAGCGAGATAACGAAGAAATTACCTTGCAAAACGACGACATTAGTTACGAAGATTTTGTGGATGAAGATGAGTTTGCCGATTACAAATACCAGATAAATAACAACGGCAAGGATAATGATTTAAAAGAAACCCCTGTACGCGAGCTTACCGATTTTCATGATTTAATGGAGGAGCAATTAGGCATGCTTGATGTGCATGATGGCAAGTATACGATTGGTTTATATTTAATTGGTTGCGTTGATGATGATGGTTATATACGCCGCGATACACATTCGCTAGTTGATGATTTAGCTTTTACCCAAAACATTATTACCAATGATGCCGAGGTAGAGGAGATGATTAAGATTTTACAAAGTCTTGACCCACCGGGTATAGCAGCGCGTAGTTTGCAAGAGTGTTTGTTGTTGCAGTTAGAACGTAACCCGCATAAAACAAAAGAAATTCATTATGCAATGGATGTTGTTAGAGATTGCATGGAAGAATTCTCTAAAAAGCATTACGATAAAATTGCCAAAAAGATTGACGTTAGTGAAGAAGATTTAAAAGACATCCTGCACGAAATTACCAAGCTAAACCCTAAACCGGGTAGCACTTCGGGGCAATCGTCGCAAAACATACAAGAGGTTATTCCTGATTTTGTTATTACCAGTAACGATGGTGAGTTAGAGCTTAGTTTAACATCGCGCAACATGCCCGATTTAAAAGTAAGTGCCGATTATCTGGAAATGCTTACACGTTATAACAAAGCAAAAGATAAAAGCTCGAAAGAGGCTGCAGGTTTTATAAGAAATAAAGTAGAGAATGCCCAATGGTTTATCGAGGCTTTATTTCAGCGCAGACAAACTATGTTGATAGCTATGAATGCTATTATGAAACAGCAAAGCGAATATTTTTTAACGGGTGATGAAACTAAATTGAAGCCCATGATTTTAAAGGATATTGCAGAGAAGGTGGGCTTAGATATTTCAACCGTATCGCGGGTGGCAAATAGCAAATATGTTACCACGCCTTTTGGTACGTTTCCGTTAAAGTTTTTCTTTTCCGAATCGTTAAGTACCGATAGTGGCGAAGAAGTTTCTTCTCGTGAAGTGAAAAAAATATTATCCGATTTTATTGGGGCAGAGGATAAACGCAAACCCCTTACCGATGATGCCCTTTGTACCATATTAAAAGAAAAAGGCTATAACATTGCCCGCCGTACTATTGCCAAATACCGCGAACAACTTGATATACCCGTGGCGCGTATGCGTAAAGAGATTTAGTTAATTCTTTCCCCTCTGGTCGAAATGACAATAGCGTAAAGCGGCGTAACAAAAAATATACATAGGGCTTTTGTTATTATTACGCCGCATTTTAACATACGTACTTTGCCGCAGAGTGTCGTAACAAAATATAGTATATAGGGTTTTTGTTATTATTACGACGGTTTATAGTGGTGTAGCAATTTTTATACATAGGGCTTTTGCTACTACAACACCAGTATAAAGTGTTATAATAAAATACGCCCATAGGGCTTTTATTATTATTATAACTAAATATATATATTTAATTTTTTGTACTAACCTATTACCAAAGTGGCGTAATAGTAACAAAGTGTATAGGGTTTTGTTTTTGTTACGCCGATTTTCTGTAATAAGCTATTACTTTTAAAGTGTTATAATAATAACAAAGTGTATAGCAAATTAGTTTATTATAACAGTTTTGGGTTATTAATAGTGGTGTTGTAGTAGCAAAGTGTATAGCAAACTAAGTTGCTACACCACTTTTGCTAATAAAAATAAAGATTTCTCAGTCGTTGCTCCTTCAAAATGACAAACGTAAATTAAATGATTGTTTAGTGCCACCAATGATAAACATCTTTATTCAACATTTCTAAATAGTACCAAGCAGCTACTAATGTTCCAATGGCTACAAAAAATGTTAACCAATTCATCATTCTTCTACTAATTTTTTGATTTTTCTCAAGAGTTTCCATTCTAATATTTCCATCATTCTCACTTTTTATTTGTCCTATATACCCTCCATTATCAATAAATATTTTGCCTTTTAATAAGATGGCATAATGGGAATACAAGGCACTATCTACAAAGTGTTTTTCGTGTGTTATAAAATTTTCTTCATGACATAAATAAGACAACATTAAGTAAATATCCTCTTGTTTAAATTTGATTTTATTAGCAGTTAGCCAAAACGTTATTTGAATAACTGATTTAAACTCGGCTGTTGACGTATCTGTATTTGATTTGTATTTTTCAGCATTCGCTTCTTTTAAACACTCAAGTATGCCGTCTAATGCTTTATAGGTTTCTTTTTCCATAATCAAACCTACAAATAATGTTAGTAAAGTAGCAGAAGAGTGTATAAATGTTTTGAGATTCAGTATAAATGTGCTGTATCTTTAATTATGGAATTTACATCATATACAAGTAGAGGTAGAAAAAAATCTGGGGTTAATGGATTTTATATAGAAAGGAATTTTATTATAGTTCGTTTCGTAGATGGAGGCACATATACTTATTCTTATAACTCTGCGGGGCAGCATGCAGTTGAAGAAATGAAATTACTTGCTTTAGAATCAGAGGGATTATGCACTTATATAAACCAAAATAAGCCTGGATTTGAATAATAGTGCCTATCATTTAATTCAACTACTGTCATTACAAATGTAGGGAGACATCTTTTAACAAAGCTTGATTTTGCTACAAAATGTGGATTAAATGGGCTAAAAAGCCCCTCCTTTTTTACTGTTTTTTAGCCAAATATGTTTAATTTCGTAAAAAATTAGATTACATGTTTGATAGTTTAAGTGAGAAGCTGGACAGGGCCTTTAAGGTTTTAAAAGGACAAGGAAAAATTACCGAAATTAACGTTGCCGAAACTTTAAAAGAAGTTCGTAAGGCGCTGTTAGATGCCGACGTTAACTACAAAGTAGCTAAACAATTTACCGATACCGTTAAAGAAAAAGCACTTGGTCAGCAGGTGTTAACTGCTATATCTCCCAGTCAGTTATTAGTAAAAATTACGCACGATGAGTTAACCCATTTAATGGGTGGCGAAACCGCCGACATTAAATTAGAGAGCAACCCAACCATTATTTTAATGAGTGGTTTACAGGGGTCGGGTAAAACAACTTTCTCCGGTAAGCTGGCAAACTATTTAAAAACAAAGCGTGGTAAAAAACCTTTGTTAATTGCGTGCGACGTTTATCGTCCTGCAGCTATAACGCAGTTACATGTGTTAGGCGAGCAAATTGGTGTTGAAGTTTTTTCGGACATTGAGAGCAAAGACCCTATATCGATTGCAAAGCGTGGTATAGCACAGGCTAAAGAAAATGGCAACACGGTTGTTATTATAGATACTGCGGGTCGTTTAGCGGTTGATGAGGTGATGATGAACGAAATTGCCGCGCTAAAAAAAGAAATTAAGCCAAACGAAATTTTGTTTGTGGTTGACTCTATGACCGGGCAAGATGCCGTTAACACAGCTAAAACATTTAACGAGCGTTTAGATTTTGATGGCGTTGTACTTACCAAATTAGATGGCGATACACGCGGTGGTGCTGCCCTTTCAATTAAAACGGTTGTAAACAAGCCAATTAAATTTGTTGGTACGGGCGAGAAGATGGAAGCCATTGATGTGTTCCATCCTACACGTATGTCTGATAGAATATTGGGCATGGGCGACGTTGTTACTTTAGTAGAGAAAGCACAAGAACAATATAACGAAGAAGAAGCCCGCAAACTATCTAAAAAAATTGCCCAAAATAAATTTGACTTTAATGACTTTTTAAGTCAGTTAAATCAAATTAAAAAAATGGGTAACATTAAAGACTTAGTGGGCATGATACCGGGTGTGGGTAAAGCCATGAAAGATGTTGACATTAAAGATGATGCCTTTAAACACATTGAAGCCATCATTCAATCAATGACACCGGCTGAGCGTGAGAAACCGGAATTGATAAACGGTAGCCGCAGGGCACGTATTGCAAAAGGCAGCGGACAATCTATACAAGAGATAAACAAACTAATGAAACAGTTTGAAGAAACCCGCAAAATGATGCGCATGATGCAGGATAAAGGTGCCATGATGAAGATGATGAAAAACATGCCTAAAATGCCCGGCATGAAATAAGCGTGCACTAAAGCATGTGCAAAAAATTATATGACCCGCCAAGAATTAATTTCCCAAATAAAAAGTAAAAAAAGTTTTCTGTGTGTGGGCTTAGACCCCGATATGGAAAAATTACCCAAGCATCTTTTAAAAGAGGATGATGCAATTTTTGCTTTCAACAAAGCCATTATAGATGCTACACATAAATACTGCGTATCGTTTAAACCCAATGCTGCTTTTTACGAAGCGCATGGTGTAAAAGGTTATCAAAGTCTGCATAAAACAGTTGAGTATATAAAAACAAATTACCCTAATCACTTTGTAATTGTTGATGCCAAGCGTGGTGATATTGGTAACACATCTGCCATGTATGCCCGTGCCTTTTTTCAGGAAATGAAAGCCGATGCTTTAACCGTTGCCCCTTATATGGGCAGCGATTCGGTAAAACCTTTTTTGACTTACGAAAATAAATGGGTGGTGTTATTGGCACTAACCAGTAACGAGGGTGCTTTTAATTTTCAAACACAACGCATAGTGCATCTCAGTCATCCAAACGAAACGCATTTGTACGAAGAGGTTTTAAAAACTTCGCAGCAATGGGGCACCGATGAAAATATGATGTATGTAATTGGTGCTACCAAAGCCCAATGGATTGAAGATGTACGTAAAATTGTACCCAATCATTTTTTACTGATACCGGGTGTAGGTGCACAGGGGGGGAGTTTAGATGAAGTTTGTAAATATGGTTTAAACAAGGATATTGGCTTGCTTATAAACTCATCTCGCCAAATTATTTATGCTTCTGCCGGATTAGATTTTGCACAAGCTGCTGCTAACGAAGCCGAGAAAGTGCAGCAAGAAATGGTAAAGTTTTTTTAAACGCTGCAATTTACTTTTTGTGCAAATAATCAGCTATTTTAAGTATGACTGTTTTTTTATGCTTTTTAAGTACCAGTAAATCTTCGTCGCCGGTTAGCAAGTAATCTGCTTTTCCATCGTTACATAAAGCTAATAAGAAATTGTCTTTCTTATCACGACAAACATCTATATGAGATTTAACTGCAATGAAATCTGAATGATTTTGAATGCTTGTTAAAATTCTGTTTACATCATCGCTTGTAAAATACTTTTTAAGCTTAGGGCGAGCTACAACGTCCATAAATTCATACAATAGTTCATTACTGAAAATAAGTTTGATTTTATTAGCTTCAATAAGTTTATCGAGTTTGCTATACGTGTTGCTAATTAAAAAACTAATCCAAAGGTTAGTGTCTATAACAACTCTGTCAACCTTATTTGGCATAGCGTTTTGTTCTTACCGCTTCAACCTCTTTAGTAATTTCGGCAAGAGATAGACCTGCTTTTTTTGAACGTATTTTTTTAACCGCATCTAAAAAAGGATTCGGTTTGTTTTCAGACATAGAAATAAGTCTTAAATCAACCAAGTCTTGCAGCAGTTTTTTTGCCTTAGGATTTATTATTTGAACATTAAATGTCATAGGTCAAATATACAAAAATCAATTTTAATCTTAAAAATTATACGCTACACCAACCCTGTAAATTATCGGGCTGTAATAGTAAGGCGAGTTTGGTTCAGCAGCAAAGTCATACAGTAATGAAATGTAGTAGCTAACTTTTTGCGTAATATTTCGTTTAAAACCAACACCGGCTATTTTTTCGTCGCTTATACTTCTTTTCTGACTGAATACTGAATTAGGCGGTGTAGTAAGTATATCGTACTCAACTTGTAAAAACAACCACTTTAAAATCAAGAAACGGGCAAAAACACCGCCGCCAATAACGCTGTACGAGGCAGAAGCTCCTCCTCCTGTTTCAATGGTGTTGTTGTATAAAATTTGTACGCCAGCCGAAAATTTGTCGGTAATTTTATAGCCAACATGGGGCGATAGGTCGTAATAAAAAATATTGTATCCTGCAGATGAGTAGAACTGTGCCGCCAAATTACAGCCAAAATAAAGTTTTTGCATCAGGGCTGATTCGGGGGCAATGGGTTTTGCTACATTATTTCTGTATTGTCCATTTCCGCCTCTGCCCTGATTTTGGGCAGGATACTGTTGATTTTGTTGTTGGTTTTGCTGGTTGTACTGTTGATTGTTCTGTTGGTTATTCTGATCAGGTGGATAGTAATTTTGAATGTTATCGTTTGCCTTACTATTGTTATCCGGGTTATAATAATTCTTTATCGTGTCGCCGGGGCTAACTTTTTGGTACTGAGTAGTATCTATATTTTGTGCCAGCGAAAAAACACTGCACAATAAAGCAAGTTTTAATAATGTTATTTTATTCATCATCTTTGTAAGGATTTTGTAAAGATAATCCAAAAACATGACAGTTGTAATAACAGGAGCGTCTCGCGGCATCGGAAAAGAACTAATTAACTTTTTTTTAGAAAATAACGGGCAGGTTATTGCCCTAAGCTCTAATCCGACTAAGATAAAAATAGTTCACCCTAAGCTACAGGTTGTTTCGGCCGATTTTAACGACATGGATGCGGTGTTTAAAGCCGCCGAAAAAATTAAAAAAGCTACCAAAGAAGTAAGCGTGCTAATTAACAACGCCGCCACTTTGGTTAACAAACCTTTTAATGAAATTTCGGTACACGATTTCGAAACTACGTATCGTATAAATGTTGAGGCTCCGTTTTTCTTTACCCAACAGTTGGTTGATGTTATGGGCTTAACAAAAACAGCGCACATAGTAAACATAAGCAGCATGGGTGGTTTTATGGGCAGTGCTAAGTTTGCGGGCTTAAGTGCTTATAGCTCATCTAAAGGGGCTTTGACTACTTTAACTGAATGCCTTGCCGAAGAATTAAAAGATAAAAACATACACGCTAATTGTCTTTGCTTGGGTGCTGTAAACACCGAGATGCTTAAACAAGCTTTCCCAGGTTATCAGGCGCCCTTAAACCCAAAGCAAATGGCTGACTATATTGGTAATTTTGCCTTAACGGCACACACGTATTTTAATGGTAAGGTGCTGCCCATTAGCGTTTCAACCCCATAGACTAATTTAGTACTTTTAGCGTTATAGTTTTTTATGAAAAAAGTGTTGCTTATAATTTTTTCCTTTTCCCTTTTTGCTTCTATTGCGCATGCCCAAAACTTAACGGATAAAGATTTAGCTTACTTTAAAAAGTACGAAGACAGTTTAAAAGTGATGCAAAAAAATATTTACACTGCTAAAACCGATAGTGCTAAATTTAAAAACAATGCTAAATTTTATCATTTGCTGGATGAGGTTTTGCTGAACACACTTTCATTTAATTATCCTTTCGATTCGCTTACTGAAATAAAACGACTTACATCGCCCGATAAAAAATTTCGTTACATAGGTTGGGATGTGCCTAAACAAGATGGCACTTATTTTTATTTTGGTTTTATACAGGCCATGCATCCTAAAACTAAAAAGTACGAGGTGTATGAGTTAAGCGACAAATCTGCCGCAGTAAAAAGTCCTGAAACCTATGTGGGCGACAACACAAAATGGTTTGGCATGTTGTACTATACTATCATTCCTTGCGATGGTTATTATACCCTATTGGGTTGGGATGGAAACGATAAACTAAGCTTGCGCAAATTTATTGATGTGCTAAGTTTTAAAAAAGATGGCACACCCCTGTTTGGAAAAACTGTTTTTAGAATGGATAAAAAAATACCGAGTAGAATTATGTTTGAGTACAATGCCAAACTAACCATGACTTTGCGTTATAACCCTACATCGCAATCCATCGTGTTTGACCACCTGGCACCTAAAGAAGATTTTTTAGATAAGCAGTACCAGTTTTATGGCCCCGATTTAAGTTACGATGCCTTTATTTACCGACGTGGCAAATGGGATTTTGAAGAAGAGGTTGATGTACAAAACCCACGCAACAAACTTGATAATGTACACCACGATAAAAACAAAAAAGAAAAAGCGGTTTACACGCCTAAGTAGTAATTACAAAAAATAAAATGGCTACCAATTTTCATTTAGAGGATAAAATAAGTTATTTATTTGGCGACGCTTTAGCATATAAAGTTGTAGCAACTAAAGAACAACCAAGAGCCCGAGATATTGGACAGCACATAGGGCAATTACCTGAAGGATTTGATTATTTAATAGTTAAACTCCCCATTATAGAAAGCAGAATAAACCCCTTTATACCAGTAAGAGAAGCCCATATTGAATTGATAAAAAAGTAAAAACGGTTTACACACTTAAGAAGGTTGTAGTTGTCATTTCGTTTGTGCGTTGTCATTTCGACCGGAGGGAGAAATCTGTTTAGAAACGGATTTCTCAGTCATTCTTCCTTCGAAATGACAAGCAAGGGAAAAATGACAAGAGGGGGTGAAACGACAAAAAATAATTTTTAATAATGCGAGTATAAAGATATTTGGTTGCCCTCGCTATCAAGTATCTCCGCATAATAACCAACTTGGTTATCAATCATGTTATGTGCCAACACAGTTTTGCCATGCGCGTCAACTTGTTTTAAAAGTGCTTTTTCAAGTACCACTTTTCCACCACAGGCAAGAGCTATATCAATGGCATCCGACAAAACATTTACAAAAAAGAAAAGACTAACTCCTTTTCCTACCATATCGGGCTGCACTTTTAAGGAGCCGCCAATTCGGGTTTTGTCTTTATTAAAAATACCGTATTCGGTTTGGTATAACTTATGTCTTGTAATATTAATGCCAAGTAATTGCGAATAAAAAGTAATGGCTCTGTCTAAACTTTTTACTGGTATTTCAAACCAAACAATGTTTGCGTGTTTCATATAGTATATTTTAGCAAATTACTTTTAGCGACTGCGGGTTTATGCGCACCATTATTTCACTTTCAACAGCACCGGGTTCTCCATCAAAATGTATAGCTGTGTTGCTTTCATTTTTAATTTTAAACTCTTTCGCACTGAAAGTTACGATACTTTTTGCCTTATGAGCCTTGCGGCTTAAAACCTTAACAAAAATATCACATGCGCTAAATACATTAAAGGGTTTTAAAATAACAATGTTAAGTAATCCGTCATCCATTTGTGCCTGCGGGGCAATGTAAAAATCGTTGCCATACTGCCCTGCATTGGCAAAAGCAATTAAAAACGCTTTGGTGGTAATGGTTTGGTTATTTGCTTGTATGGTATATTCTTTAGCACGGTACGTTAAAAACTGCTTTAACGAAATGGTAACGTACGATAATAAGCCCCTTGTTTTACTGCTGGCAAACAACTCACAAATATGGGCATCAAACCCTATACCGGCTGCACAGCTAAAAAATTTATTATTAATAAAACCGTGGTCAATTGTTTTAACGGTGCCGGTTTCAACTCTTTTTATGGCCTCTACAGCTTTTTGCGGAATGCCCAAGGTGCGCGCCAAGCCGTTACCTGACCCTCGTGGAATAATGCCCAAAACAATATTGGTGTTGGCTACATTTTTAGCTACTTCGTTTACGGTTCCATCGCCGCCAACGGCAACAACCGTAGTATATTTGCCTGATGTAATTTGCTTGCGTATTTCTTCAAAATTGTTTTTATCCTTCCAAACCAAAATATCAAAAGGTGTTTTACCCGACATGTTTTTTTCAATAACATCTACAATATTCTCTTTCTTTCTAGGGCCTGAACTTGGGTTTACAACAAATGCTATACGCTTATCCATAATCAATTAAAAATCAGCCGATTTTGTTTCAAAGATATATTTCTTTTAAATATGCAAGTAAAACAGCTTGTTTTTAGTTTTTGTAACCCTTTATCCCTATAAATT
>Ga0207160_1024_pt1 | contig 46017 bp, 39 predicted proteins | sample Alteio_BWMinHeat_21_FD_153510 | JGI IMG/M metagenome (GOLD analysis project Ga0207160, IMG submission 153510) | Enriched cells from forest soil in Barre Woods Harvard Forest LTER site, Petersham, Massachusetts, United States -... | ecosystem: Environmental > Terrestrial > Soil > Temperate forest >... | reverse complement strand
ACGAAGAAGGCGGGAAGACAACCATTTACAACAACTGGCTAGATGCAGAAAAGATTGAGTGGGTGTGCGGAGATGGGGTTGAAAAGGGTGCAAAATTGCAACTAGGGCATTATATGCATCATGAGACACTTGGTGACTGTGTTGTGGTTGAGGATGTGGAAGGTGTACCAACAGTTACAGTGCGCCTTGTTGAGGATATGGAAGGTGTACGAACAGTTACAGTGCTTCCTATGGATGAGAGGGGATATAAGACCATTCAAAGGAATGACCAAGGTGTTAGGTATATCTATAAGGTAGATGAAGAGTCACATGGAGAGGGCGATGCAGAAAGGTGACGGGGGTAGTGGAGGTGATGACATCAACGGTAATGAAAAGAGTGATAAAGATGGCGGTGGAAGTGAAGAAGAAGAGTAGTGAAAAGGATGAGAGTTAATTAAACTTTCAGCTTATGTTGCAGGCAGCGATATGCTCTTCATTTTTCTTTGCGAGTTGGATCAGAAAAAAGATATGCGCTTTATGTGATGTGCTGCGTAGTGCGGCGGCCATGGGGGAGTCATTTTGTTTGTAGAGCTCTAGACAAGAGCTTATTATGTTATTTCCCTCAGATGTAATTTTTGCTGTGATACACAGTATTATGTAGGGGACAAAATGTGCAAGTTCGTCGTATGAAATATTGCACAGAAAAAATAAACATTATATTACGCAGTGCATTGTTCAATATGTATAATGATGCTACCATTACTCGTTGAATGTGCGTTGTATTGGCTATAGTCAGAGCGTGATTGCAGTGAATTGGAAAAATATGTGGATAAATGTCTTGGTCTGTATTATATGCGTTGTGGGCAACATATGGGGAAGTGGATTGGGGCTGAATCGTTCATTGAGTGTATCAAAAAGTCCGAGCAGTAATAATTCATCCCCTTCACGGTATCGTTACTTGCACAATCCCAAATTTTATGTTGGGGGACTTGTTGCAATGGGTGCTTTAGGATACGTGGGATATAAGATGGCCTATGGTGGTAAAAAAATGGATCAAAATGTGAATAAAGCGGGAGTTCACGATCAATCTAACATCGTGAGTCCAGAAGGGGTTCGTACTCTAATCACAACGCCGTGTCGATATCAATATTACACCATGAATTCAGGTAAATTTGTGATCAGAGACGTTCGTCCACAATCTTTTGACTCTTTTTGCCAGTGGTTTCCAGATTATATGGAAAAATTAGCTGATTGCGATACTACACGTCCAGTTCGAATATATGAAAGGTCTCGGGTTAGTTTCGGTTTTGCTTGCATAGGTACATGGGGTAACATTAAGGTTTTTGTAGTTAAATCTACAGATCCAGATGCCCGCGGGGGAGTGTATTCCAAAGGGAAAAAAGGTAGTTATTTTGCTTCTGACAATACAGGGGGCGGACAAAAGTGGCGGGTTGAAATACAGATGGAATTTATACCGCGCTCAGGAGATATTGTTACACGCGCAGTAAATGGTTCTGAAGATGTCGTTACCTATACGGTAGCATCGTATGATGAAGAAAATAATTTAATACACATCACAAAAAAAGGCACATTCCCTTTATCTATTTCACCTGAAGATTTTAATCTGCCATCAAATTGGAAGATTGAGCCCAGATGCTTACTGTCTCAAGTGTATAAAGGGGCAAAGGTAATCACTCAGTTTAGTGATAACAGCGTATTGCAAGGGACGCTTAATGGTTGTTTTAAGATGGGTGGATATGGAACTTATTGGCTCTGGCTTACGGGGAAGTATAGAGAAAATGGAAAAACGGAGAGTGCAACCATGTACGACGGCTGGCTAGATGCAAGAGATATTGGGTGGGTGTGCGGTGAGAAGATTGAAAATGGTGCAAAATTGCAACTAGGGCATTATATGCATCATAAGACACTTGGTGACTGTGTTGTGATCGAGGATGTGCAAGATGTATCAACAGTTATGGTGCAACTTGGGAGTACGGGGGAATATCAGATCATTCCAAGGAATAACGACAGTGTTGATCGTATCTATCGGGTACAGAGTACTAAGTACCATGTCACGGATTAAGAGCAACTGGACGGCGGCACCGGCGATGGTGAAGGGGACTATTAACAGGACGATAGTGATTCAGTGAGTTAATTAAATTTCCAGCCTACATTACATGCACATATACATTGTTCCTTATTTTGTGTCCCATTAAGTCGCTGTGTTACTGCCCATGCAATGCCTGCTTGAAGGGTGAGATGCGCAGTTGAAAACCATAATGATGGTCCGATGAATATGGTGTTCCCACCGGAGTTTATGTCACGTAGACCGTTTCTTTTATCGCACTGTTGGAAGATTCCGTCGCATTCAAGTAGCAATGCTAGGACCCATTGTTTTGGTCGGTAAGCGATATTTTTTCCTATGCCAATATTATAGGGAAATTGATTGCCAATTTTAGTGTGCTTTCGGGTGACAGAAAATATAGCGCCGCCGACCGCCCATAGGTACCATTCAGGCCCTGAGTGGCTTATAGTTCCTCCAAGCAGAAAGCTTGTTGAGCCGCATCCAGTGGTGGGGGTTTTTTTACGTGATCCGGTTGGTATAGTAATATTTGTCATTACTGTTATTTGGTTATAGGTTATATCATTTACATAACAGGCGTACTCGCCTTGTATAAGGAGGTCTTCTGCTTCTGAAGAACAGCGATTTCCATAACGAAGCTTATATGCGACAGGAAGTTGTATGAGTAACGAAAGATCATCTCGTATGCCGTAGAGGAAGGTAGGGGTAACTTCGTGGCGGGTGATGGTGCAACCATGAATAAATGAGGGGTAGAGGTAGATTAATGTGTCATGGCGATCTATAATATTCTGACCAAAGCCGAATCCAAACAGTGGTGCTGGCTGTTGTGATGCTCCTAAGGTGAGGTTGCCAATTTGTGGTACATCGTCCTCTTCTATACGTGCAAGGAGTGAGCTTGTGATGAATATGATGAGGGTGCTACTCACCCGTGTGTGCTTCATGTGCATTATTTTATTCCGATAACACCACATCCAATACGAGCGCCTGCGTTGCCTGATGGCTGTGAGGTAAGGTCGTCAGGGTCTGCATGGATGATGATTGCTCGACCAATAATAGTATGGGGCCCATTCAAAGAGATATGGGTATCAACAAATTCAAGGCGTGCAGTACCGGATGTATCGGCTTCAAGATTGCCGAAATCACCAACATGGCGTTCAGAGCTATCTGGTCCACCATGTCTTGTGTGAGTGGGATTAAAATGATCTCCCGTACACATGCCGTTGCTGCAACTGCAGTCTCCATGTTCATGAATATGAAATCCATGCTTGCCGGGTGTAAGATTATGACAAGTAACAGATACATGTACACCATCCTGTCCCTGGGTAAAGGTAACGGTACCAGCGGTGCTATTGCCCTGAGTCGGTTGTATGACAGCGATAGCACGGGTGATACATAGATGCCATGGAACATAGTGGTACCACACTGAACCGGAATATACTCCTGCAAAATATACAACCAATAGCGCAAGTAACAGAGTTGTACGTGTGTATAGGGTGCGGTGCATATTGTTCTCCTAATTGTACTTCTGATGCTAATACTCAAGCTATATTCAATACAAATGAAATATCTATAGTATGGTATGATATATTGATAATGTTATAACGGTGCCAGGGAAGTAGGGCTTTTTATGGGTGTTAGATGTGCGGCACTGTTAAATCGTATAATGATAATGGTCTTATGGGTGGCGGGGCTCTGTATATCAAATGTTATGTACGGGTCATGGTTCAGTGATCGGTTTCAGGAAATTAATGAGAAGCCATTACAGGATATTATAGAGTACGTATTGAAAAGTCCTTCTCTTTATTGCAGTGAGGAGGTTGCTGATCTTTTGAAACAGGGAGCTGGCGATAATGATATTGGGATATGTTCATATGTCAGTGAACGTGATGTGAAGCAAGTTCAGTATTATCATGATCGTAACAGTAGGTTAATAACGTTGTCAGGTGTCAGTCATCCTGACATCATTTTAAATGCATATTATGCTAGGCGTTTATCAAGAGAATTAAGGAATCTTCTCGATAAAATAAAGTATGTAAAGCGTGTTAAGGAAGCATTAGTTGTTAAGTTAGGGTTAACCGATATTGAAAAGTTGTTGGAAAAATTTAAGAATGTTACCGGTACGGCACAGCTTGAGGAAACTGAGGCTGATATAAAGCTTCTTGAAAATCATATAAAAACGGTACGGCAAAAGATTCAGCCGTCAGAATTAAGCAAGGAAGATGTGGCTATATTGGGAGCATTGCAACAGCAGTTAACCGGTTGCCTGCAGGTAAAGCAGGGACAGCAGGGTAGGCTGCTCACTGAAAAGAGACAAGCTAACTTATTGAGTGAATGTGGTATTACAAAGGGGGTCAAGGGAATACTTGATAATTCATGGAGTAGTGATTCAGTAAAGGATCATTCGAATTTACTAGATGTTGAACGATCTACTCTTAGTAAGATTATTTTCTTGGAAAAAGATACCTCGCGAAGATCTGATGTGGAGCTCCTGCAAGGCTGGATGAGGCGATTGAGAACCCGAATTGATCTGCTACAACCGGCAGTAGAGCTTGCTGCAATTGAAAAGTCTCGAGAAAAAGAGAGAAAAACTCGAGAAGAAGAATTAAAAAGAAACCGAGCAGAAAAACAAGAAAGAAGGCAAATATTTGAGGAATGTGAAGTTATTCCTCTCCTAAAGGAACATGGTTTTATTAAAGATCTTTGCTATAGAATTAAAATTCTGGATCCATTGGGTCTTGTATATGAAGAAGAGGGTCAGCAATATGTTCATCTTGATCATCAAGATGGCCTAATATATGGCGAACAAACACAAGACTGGTTAGATAAAATATATCCAGTGGTATGTTTAGAACTTACTCGGGCTGCAGATGAGTACCTAAAAAGGCTTGATCAACGTAAAAAAGATGAGGCGGTAGAATACGGAAGGCAAAAATGGGTTTTAGAACACAGTAAGCAGCAAATCCTTGAATATTATATCAAAAGTGCACATACGCAATACCAAGAAAGTGTAGGCAAGACTTCTGAATTTATTGAAGACTGGGATCGTATTGTAGGGAAATATGGCAAGGCGTATGATTCTCTTCAGCCTGCGTTAGGACTTGAAAAGACCAGAGAGATTGAGGATGAACTACGTACACTGCGGATGTTTTTAGAGAGCGAGAATAAAAAAAAGGTAAGTGTTATAACAGTACCTCCTCCCCCTCCCCCTCAACCCGAACCGCCTGAGAGTATAAAAAAACAAAACAGATTTCTTCCGAGTAAATGTTCAACAGATGAGTCTGTCCAGAATCCTGCGATAGTTCAACCTAAGGACGGTACACATGTAGTGAATAAAAACCTCCTAGCGACCTTACAACAGAAGAAGTCTCAACAAGTGCCCCCGGCGTTGATTGCAGGATCAAAGATGCAAGCTGTAGTATCTGTCGATTCTTCTATAACAGCGTCAAGTACGAGCAGTGTACAACCTGGTGTGAGTAAAGACCCCCAAACGGACTTACAACATAAGGAAATTCGAAAAGTAAAGCGGCAGCTGCGAGCGCTCTTAGGAGCAAAGGATAAAAATAAAAATCAACCTACTATAGTGTCCACGCATTCCTTTCTAAGAAGCAAAAAAACTTCTGCGTTGAATGACATTCAGTGCGTAACCAGTGAATCTGGGAAAGAATTGGGGATAACTGATATCGATAGGGAATATAAAATAGACTCGGACAAGTTGAAGGAGTCTCTTAGTAGGCTTAATGAGACGCTATTATCTGCTATTCAGAAAGCAACAATACGTCCTGTGACCTCTTCGAAGCCGTTACTCCATGATGACGGCGACGACTTAGATACTATTTTTGCTAGGGTGCGTACAAGTGTTAAAACGGGGCCACAAGAGTCAATAGCGCAACCTAGTGCTGTATCGCAGAGTACTTCAGATCGAATGCGGATGCTTATTTTGTCGCAGATATGTGCGAAAAAGTATGCGCATCCGAACATTAGCCTTATAGAAATGGCACGAGGAGCATTGTTGCAGAACGGTGGGAGTATTAAACAGGGTGAGCCAGTTTCCTTGTGTTTTGATGCTGAGCCGTATAAGGAGGCTATACGTCTGGAACTGGATAATTTTGCGCTCAGTAGGAAATACGATATGTTCTTGAGTAGACTAGTAATGACGTATGATGCAAGGAAATTTACTATAAAAAGTGGTGATCAATTAGAACCGAAGAAGCGAAAACCGAAGAAGCGGTGCATAAAAGAAGCACGTAAAAAGAAGAGTGCTTCTCCTGCTCAACTTAATGGTGCTGATTTTCTGAATACGGCTAATAATAATAGCGAGCATCCATCCAGGGGCTTAGGGACATCATTCAGTGAGGGTGACTTGAAGACGGAGTTTAATAAATTTGATGAAGAGCAGACACATTCAGATAGGAGAAATGATGAGTCTCCAATGAAAGTACCGCTTTCTACTGGAAAACAGAGTTTAACTGATATGATGTTCAGGAGCGATAACAGAGAGATCCCGCTTAGCGCGGATGTGAGGCGACCTTATCCACTTCCGCAGGACTGTAATAGATCTAGTTATTTGTATTGGATGTCAAAAAGAAATATAGGAGTAGCGGCAGGGTGTGTGACCACACTGTATGTTGGGTATAAGCTTTGTGGGTGGTGGCGCGATAAAAAGCATCAACAAAATTCATGGCAATCAAGAGCACTACTGAGTGGTGGTATACCGTCAGCGCATACCGCTGCTGTGCCTCACATTTCTCATAGATAACTACAATAATGATTGTTGTGTCAGTGAACTGCGCGCTGCCGGTGGGATACGCCGTCCTCGTGGCGTTCGTTCCAATAATCCCTTTCGTATTAAAAATGGTTCGTATACCTCTTCAATTGTTGCACTATCCTCACCAACGATAGCGGCAATTGTTTCAAGTCCTACAGGACCCCCATGGTAGAGTGTTTGGATAGTATTGAGTATTGCGCGATCTAATGCGCAAAGTCCTGTTACGTCAATCCCTAACAGCTGTAATGCATGGGTAGTAAGCGACAAATCAATGTGTGCCATTTTTTCATGGTGGGCAATATCGCGTACGCGGCGTAACATATTTTTTGCGATGCGGGGTGTACCTCGTGCAGAAGAAGCAAGCAGTAATGCGGCATCCGGTGTAATGGGTATGTTGAGCGCTTGTGCAGCGTGGGAGATGATATGCTGTATCTCATCATTTGTGTAGAAATCTAGACGCTCTATAATACCAAATCTACTACGTAAAGGAGCTGACAGCATACTGCTTTTAGTGGTTGCGCCGATAAGGGTAAACGGTTGAATAGGAAGGTTAACAGACCTTGCACCGGCTCCTTGTCCAATGACGATATCAACCCGAAAATGTTCCATTGCATTGTAGAGAACCTCTTCTACGGTAATGGGCATACGATGTATTTCGTCAATAAAAAGGATATCGCAGGTGTTAAGGCTGGTAAGCATGGCAACAAGGTCCCCTGTACGTTCCAGTGTTGGTCCGCTACAGAGTGTCATTGCACTTCCTGTAGTACGCGCAATAATATGTGCAAGGGTTGTTTTCCCAAGCCCCGGTGGTCCAAAGAGCAAGGTATGATCAAGTGGTTCTCGTCGCGCAGCGGCTGCTTCTGCGTAGATACGTAATTTTTCTTTCAATGCCGCTTGTCCATAATATTCTTCAAAAGTCTGGGGATGTACACCAAACCTTTGCTCCTCACAAGGAGTTTGAAGTGAGAGTAATGAGATTGGTTCTGACCTATTCACTGTATCAAATCCTAGTTGCTGACGTAGTAGTGCTATACCGCATAGGGTGTTCGCTTGATGAACACTATTTAGTGTATCGGCTTTGATGCAGACAATATAGAGTTATTATACTGCATAAGGATGCCCATAAAAAATCCAAGGCTCATAAAACTGATCCATAGGTTGGTAATACCATAGCTCATAAAGGGCAACGGGATGCCTACAATAGGCAGCAATCCTGTCACCATGCCTATATTGATAACAGTGGAGATAATAATATGAATAATTAGGCCAAGTGAAAGCATTTGTAGACAGGGGTCGTGCATAAAATATATGTGCATTAACAGTCGGATAAATAATATCAGATAAAGCAGCAGTATACCCAGTGCTCCTATAAATCCCCACTCTTCACAGATGATGGAAAAAATAAAATCGGTTCTACTTTCGGGGAGAAATTGTAGTATATTTTGGGTGCCATTCAATAGCCCTTTACCAAAAAGTCCACCAGATCCAATTGCGATACATGATTGTTCGATCTGGTATCGTTCTTTGCGGCTGTCCCCTTGCCCAAGAAAGACAAGGATGCGTTGCTGTTGATAGGGTTTTAGGTGTTTCCATACTATAGGAAAAGAGCAGAGAAATGTTAGTGCAGTAATAATAAATATCTTGCTTGGTATGCCAATTGCATAAAAGAGGATACTACTAGAAAGGGTGATGACGATAGCGGTTCCAAGATCAGGCTGACTACGAATTAAAAGGATGCTTATACCAACCATACTGATTAAAGGTAGTATGATGCGCGCTCTGAGGTAGGATTCTTGCTCATCGCGGAGATAATAGGTGAAAAATGCGGGAAAAAATAGTTTAATGAGCTCTGATGGTTGGAATCCAAAATGCCACAGATAAATCCAGCGACGTGCTCCGAGGCCGATGGTACCTCTGATGGTGGTAAATACCAGTAATCCAATGGTTACTATAAATAAAAAATATCCCCATCGCTGAAGACGGCGATAATCAATAGAGCAGGTTATGAGGCACAGTATATACCCGCTTATGATACCGAAAAGCTGTTTTTTAAAAAATAAAGAATAGGGGCGATCTGGTTGGTACGTAGTGCTGCATACAAATAAAAGACCGATAATGCTCAATATCACAACAATGCCAACGCTGATCCAGTCAAATGAACGGAAATAGCGTCGGCTATGGGCATGCATAAGAATAGGCCATTATGTCAGGGGTGAGTAGTGTTGTTGTCTGTTGTGACATTGTAGGTGCGAGTGGCATGCGTTGAAAAGCGGTGTCCGGAAGTGGTAAATTCTTCATATGAACGTAAAGTTGTATAAAGTTCTGTTTATAGTATTCGGCACGTGTCGATTCAATGATGTACCAGAGCTGATTAATTAGTTCCTGACCGCGAATAAATATACGGAAAAATTGATCGCTGCGTTCGAGTAATGTTTCATCCAGTGCGGTAAATGATTGTAATGCGATGTAATTACTGATACTTGTCAGAAAATGGCGATGCTGCCCACTGCCAGAAATGGTATCTTCTTGTGCTGCAAAAAGTTCTTGAATCTGCTCCTTGAGCGTATCGAGCTGTTGCATCAGAGCTTCTCGTATGACTATCCGTGCAGTAGCACGTATATGCTCAATACAATAGCGGGTAACAGGGTGGAGTGGTATGAGAGGATGAAGTGCTCGATTGATGATAGTGCTGTATGCTGCGTTAACTGAGGAAAACCGTTCTTGCATTGCGCAGGCATGTTGAAGCACCTGTATAGTGTGTGCGGGCTGTACCAATACCGCTCGAGAAGGATCGAGTCGTTGTTTGGCATGTGCGTGCCAGCTGTTCCAATAGGTTGATAGTCCATCGATACAAATACGTTGCGTCATGCAGGTGGTCATAGAGCGTTCCCATGACAAGTAGAGCAAGTTGTAGACGAGATTAATTTCTTCGATAGGGGCTTCATGAACAAGTGATTGAAGGAGCTCACCGTGCGTGAGAGAGATACAAGCTGCAATGTTGCAAAGAAAAAAGAGACACCACGACAACTGTAATTTCATATAGGTATCGTCAAAAAATGGTCGGGGCGGCCAGACTCGAACTGACAACCCCTCGCTCCCAAAGCGAGTGCGCTACCAATTGCGCCACGCCCCGATATACTAATACATGCAGGTAAGTTTAATAAATCTGCTCGCTTTTGCAAGGTTTTTGTTGCACAACCCATCCGGCAAGAGCTGACGAGCAGTGCTAGTACACAACACCACACTTGCTCAGACCAGAAACAGGCGACAGATGGGGTGAATGGTGGGGATCGAACCCACGACCTCCGGAGCCACAATCCGATGCTCTACCAGCTGAGCTACATCCACCATCCTCGCATTTAGTATACGAAGTGAATGAAAAAATACAAGTAAGGATCTGTGGAAGATGGTATACTAGCTTGGTATGTGCATTATTATTACTATTCCAGGTGTGTGATATATGGAAAAAGTAATTAAAGCGCTGTGGGTGGTGTATGCAGTAAGTAGGTTGGTGCAAAGTATAGCTGCTGATCCTGGAGTGCATACGATGGAATATAGTCCTGCGCGTGTTGCAGCATATGCCGATCACTACCGTATACACCGAGTATCTCGCGTGAAAAAGAGATACATAGGATACGCAGTTTCACTGAGTCTATTGGCAGGATGGTGTATGCTATATCCAAAATTGTTTCGTAATGTAGGGGATTGCCAACCATCTTTGAGTGATATTGCGCCATTACCGGCGCGCCCTTTAGCAACACGGATACTGTATGCTCTTGGTCGACTTGGATGGGATATGGTACTTTTCATAGCACGACATACCTGTATAGAACTGTGTGCAGTTCCTCTTGCAACCTTTATTATGAGCCCCCTTGAATCAATGATGCGTACTGATCATATAATTTTACGGCAAGGCTGTTGGTTTATTGAAGAACAGATACCTGATACTCGTTTACCTCATGCAGTCGTAGGATATGATTTATATGATTTACGAGAGCTATTGGTGCATGTTGATACATGCATGCAACAGATGCGGGCAACGGTGCATAGTACTGATTCCTGTCATCGTCGGAGGGCGATTAATCAACAGTCATTAGTGCTGTTTGATCTTGTTGAGCAAATACAAGGAGCAATTGATTCACTTGATCATGTCATTGTTGACAGCGAGCGTGCGGTGTGGCAAACATATCATACGATTGGATTGCGATTGATGACCGGTATCCAACAGTATTATGATGCGGTTATGGAACATCTGGATGCCGATCCTGAGACATGGCAGGTAGCGGTACATGGGGCAGTTGCGGCATGGTATATCTCGTATACCACTCTTATCCGTCCCTTACGGCAACTTTCCTGTTATCGGGTTCGTCCTTGGCCTCTGTTGGAGGGAACAATGAATATTGCGCGCGCGCTTGCGGTGCATGCAGTCGTTGCATCGTGAGGGAATAGTAATGACGCCACTGATGCAACAGTACCAGAGTGTTAAAGAGCAGTATCCTGATGCGTTAATTCTTTTTCAGGTGGGGGATTTTTTCGAATTATTTTACGAGGATGCAATTGCTGCTGCTGCGTATTTAGGTATTACCTTAACGAGTCGAGGATTTTCTAAAGGTGACCCTATTCCACTGTGTGGTGTGCCCTGTCATACCGTAGATCATTACTTGATTAAATTAGTACAGGCGGGGTTTCGAGTAGTCATGTGTGAACAAAAGGGGGAGGCCGTTACTGGTAAGCTTGTAGACCGTGTTGTGAGGCGTGTGTTTAGTCCTGGTACTATTACCGATGATACGTTGTTACCGGGTACAAGTTCGGCAATTCTGGCAGTGATGACTGTTCGTGATCAATCCTGTGCATTAATTTTCCTTGAGCTTATTTCCGGAAAGCAGCAAGGTATCCTTGTTCCGCTTGCGCAAAAACAAATTATTGAGGCAGAGTTATGGCGTATGCAGATATCGGAATTGGTAGTATCTCAAGAGCTACATTCCGATCATCCAGCAGCAACATATGTGCGTACGCATAATACTATGGTGACTGTGGTAGCCGATATGCCTTTGCAGGAGGTAGCATATCAGGAGGTAGCATATACTGTGTGGTGTAATGCGGTACTCTCCGAAGTGATACAGGGGCTGTGTATGTATTCAGGGGCCTTACGTGATGCGACTCTGCTTGTATACCGTTACCTTGCACATTACGCGGGGGATACACTTGCTTATATGCGTCCTTTACATCTCTATCAACCAACCGATTTTTTGATACTTGATGCGATGGCACAACGTAATCTTGAGATAGTGCGTTCACTCCGTGATGGGTCATCTAAAGGGACCTTGTATGCGGTTTTGAACCATGCGGTGACAGCGATGGGTGCTCGAAAGATTCGTGATTGGCTTGTGCAGCCGTTATATGAGCGTGATGCTATTGAGCGGCGATTAGCCTATGTGGAATGCATAGTACGTCATACCACCTGTCGTGAGCAGATACGAGAACTGCTGCGAAAGATTGGCGATTTTGAACGCATTGCGGGACGTATTATTGTGCAACGTGGGACGGTTGCTGATTACCGGATGCTTGCGCGTACTATAACTTATGTGCAAGATCTCTGCCAGTGTCTTGCCGTAACCGATTTGCATACATTGATGTATACAATAGAACGGCAGATGGAATCCTACCAGGCCTTGAAACAAATATTAGGAGATGCGTTGGCATGTGATGAGGGAGCGTATATTATCAGTACAGGCTATCACACGGAATTAGACCGGCTGCGGATGCTACGGCATACGGGCGAACGGGCAATTGCCCTGCATGAGACACAGGAACGCATAGAAACCGGTATTGCGAGCCTGAAAATAATATTCCACCAGAGTTATGGCTACTTATATGAACTGTCCAAAACCCATCGTGCTGCAATTCCAGCGCGATATACTGTTGTGCAATCATTGGTGCAAAAAGAGCGATACACCGCCCCGCAGTTGCAGCAGCTTGCCTATGATATTTCTTGTGCTCAACGTCAATCAGAGGAATTGGAACAGGAGTTGTTTGCGGAGCTTGTTGCTCAGACAACAAGGTATCATCATTTATTACGTCTTGCCGCTGATACTCTCAGTGAACTTGATGGATATATGGGCTTCGCCAGCGCGGCAATGGCCCATGGGTATGTTCGCCCCTGCTTCATAGGGGAGGATGAGCCGAGACATATACAGATACTTCAAGGGCGTCATCCGGTTGTTGAACAGTCTATACGTGAGCAAGGGAATAGTACCTTTATTGCTAATGATTTTAGTGCACATGAAACTGAGCGTATCTGGATTATTACCGGTCCGAACATGGGTGGCAAGTCCACATTTCTTCGACAGGTGGCACTTATGATGATTATGGCACAGGCCGGCTCATTTGTGCCGGCGACCTCTGCTCGACTACCGTTGTGTGATCGTATCTTTACCCGTATTGGTGCCGCAGATAATGTTGCTGCGGGAAAGAGTACCTTTTTTGTGGAGATGGAAGAGGTTGCGGTGATTTGTACCGAGGCGACAGCACGCAGCTTTGTCATCCTTGATGAATTGGGGCGTGGTACGAGTACCCATGATGGCCGAGCACTTGCGCAAAGTGTACTTGAGTTTTTATTGCGGACCGTTGGGTGTTATGGACTTTTTGCAACCCATTACCATGACTTGATCGGGCAGCTAGACACTACCTTGCCTATTGGGTTATATCAGGTCGCTACTGAGGTGTATGATAATGAATTGGTACTTTTACATACACTTGTTCCTGGTGTTGCTACCGGAAGCTTTGGCATTGCCATTGCAGAACGCGTTGGACTCCCTCCTGTAGTTATTACACGAGCTCGTGCGTTAGTGTCACGGGATTCTGTTCATACGTAATCAATTGTTCCTCAAGCTGTGCTATGAGCGTATACCCATAGCGGGTGGTGAGGATGGGAAGTGAGTCAGTCGTGGCCTGCCGCGCATGATGATGGCCTACCAGTACCCGTTGTAATGCGCGTATAAAGCTGATGTCCCATGCGGTGAGGGCATCAATAATGACTATAGGAATTGGTCGCTCTGCGCAGGTATACCCGCATCGATAATGACGTAACCATAAGGCTACAGCAGGATTATTATGTGGTACACCAGTACGTTCTGGAAGATGAAGATAGCGAGAAAGTAGTGCGTGTATTTCATACGATACAGGGGATTCAGGCATACTGTTACCGTACACTCCTGTCTGCTCACAGGAGATACCCATAAGTATAAGTATAGAAACATACCTCATAGTGACAATGTGTCCTCTTTCTTCCGCAAGATTACCATTTCAAATAGTGTGAGAATGGAGATGCTATGCAAATTTCCAATAGCCTTCGCACAAAAGTCTTGCTTGTTTGCTGTATGTCTTGCGTAATTAATTATATAATTTATTAATTCAAATTTGCAATAAAAAAGAGATTGGGCTGGTTGTTATTTGTGCAACAAGTAATATAAATGTTGGTATTTTGAGACCAAACTAGTATAATTCTGCATTGAAGCAATATCGCACGAGATAGAATGGGGGCATTTGATGAACATAGGCAGGAGCATTGTTTATGCGCTTATTAATGAGCTCTCATTTTTATTAAATCCTGCCATGGGGCGATGGTATGGCGTGGATAAGGGTGTCTACAGTTCAAGCGGTATTATGGTTGCACCCCATATGTCCTATAGTGAGCTATTTAGTGGTATACCGGAGATATATAATAAGGTAAAAGAACAAGTTAAAGAACTAAGAAAGCGCAATGTCTTTGATGATCAGACGATACTAAAATTTCTGGATCTGGTAGAAACCTCTGATCTTTTTGAATTGATAGAGTCTCAAAAGGCATCTGGTGATACCGTGGCATGGTTTCGTAATGCAAGATATTTTTCACCGGGTCGAATACGAGTTCCAGGATGTAAAAAAAAGTTTAATAGTCGAGATGTTGAAAGAGAAAAACCTACAGGAGATATAGGATCACCGTATGAAGGACATTGCTGTGCATATAATAAAGGGAAAAAAGATATAACTGTACCGGAGAAAACTTCATTTTCCTGAAGCAGGAGTTTGTGGAATAATTCCTGTAGACCCGCCGGTGCTCGGCGCTGGTGGCTGTGTTGTTCCGGTGCTCGGTGCATTTTTTGTACTGGTCGGTTCCGGTTGTGTGCTCGTTGCTCCCGTGAGCGATTGCATTAGCTCAGGAGGGACTTTGATAGTAACCTGTCCATGCACAATCATATCCGGCGTAATAGGGGCGGTTTGCCCACCAGCTTCGAGGGAGTAAATCATCGGGGTGGCTGGCTTTCTCATAATGGTGATCATACTATTGGGTTTTATAGGTTCTATAATACCTGGGTTGCCTATACGTTCATAACGAATGCTAATGGTCACGGGTGTAGCATTGAATATAGAGACTCTTTCATCGGTAGGCTCGGAGGGTTTTTGCGGCTTTGCCGGAGGATTTTTTGAGGGAAATCCGCGCTGCTGAGGCTGTTTCGGTGCTGGCACGCTTGATGTTTGTACCGCGGGTGCTGCCGGTATTGGTGCTTCCTGTTCGATTGCTGCTGGTTGTAGTGGGACGCTGGCCCATACGGAATATCCGGCTATGAGACTTGTGCTGAGCGTATACCAATATATGCGTACTATTCCCATGACACCTGTTCCTCCATGTATATGTCATTGTTAGATGTACTATATTGATTGGTGCATAATCAAGAAAAATAATTACATACTCTGTGGAGTATCAAGCCCAAGGAGGGTAAGGCATAGCTTGATAGTCTCCCGGAGTTGTTCAACGACGACCAGACGTGCACGGGTAAGAGGAATATTATCGGGATCAATGACCCGGTGTGCGGCGTAATAGCTGTGGAAAATATGGGATAGTTCAAGAATATAATACGCAAGCATATGGGTTTGATACGTTTGCGCAATGTAACGTAACAGCGAGTGGAGTGCGACAATTTTTTTTAGAATGATATGTTCGGCAAGACTCAGATGAACGATGTCTTGATCTCCATACTGTTCACAACCCGCAGTTTTCTTGCCCTTTTCAAGTATGCTGCCGGTACGCACGTAGGCATATTGAATATAAAAGACCGGGTTTTCTTCGGTCCGTTTTAGTGCAAGGCCCATGTTGAATTCAAGATGGGCATCTGCTTTTCGGTTGAGATAAAAGAATCGTGCAACATCGGGGCCAACTGCTTCAATGATATCACGGAGCCCAATAATTCTTCCTGCACGTTTTGAAAGCTTGAGCAGCTCTCCCTCATTTTTAATCATGACCAGCTGGTAGAGGATAATATCAAGCATTGCGGGATCATGTCCTAGGGCCTCTATCACTGCTTTGAGACGCGTGAGATAGCTGTGATGGTCCTGTCCTAGGACCGTAATGATTTTGGTGAAACCACGTGAAACCTTGTTCTCCAAGTAGGCGATATCTGCAGCAACATAGGTATATTCGCCAGAACTGCGTTGTACCACCCGATCCTTATCGTCACCAAACGCAGTGGTTCGTAACCAGATGGCACCATCCTGGTCATAGAGATGACCTCGTTCGCGCAATTTTTCTAATGCTTGGGCAATAGCGCCACTTGTATGCAGTGTACGTTCTGAAAACCAACTATTAAAGTGAACACGGTAAAGAGCAATGGTCTCCTTTTGCTCCGCCAATATTTGCTCCTCTGCATAGTGCGAGAAGAAAGGAATATCCCGCTCTTCGATAACTGTCGGACCGTAGGCAGCAATACAACGTTCTGCCAAGGGGATGAGATATTCCCCGTGGTATCCATCTTCAGGGATGGAGGCATCGTAGCCGCAGAGTTGCTGACACCGTATCTTGAGGGAGATGCCAAGTTTAGTCATTTGCGCGCCGGCATCATTGCAATAGAACTCTGCTGTTGTTTCATGACCGAGGAATGTTGTAATTCTGCAGAGCATATCGCCAATAATCCCATTACGTCCATGGCCAATATGGAGCGGTCCGGTGGGGTTGGCACTAATGAATTCGACGCAATAACGTTCTCTTGGTTCGGTGTCCTGTAGGGCAAAGAATGCATATTTTTGAGTACGGAGCTCGCGGAGTATATGATGAAAGGCCTCATGGGTGAGCGTTATGTTGATAAATCCTGGTCCTGCAATCTCTTGGGAAGCAATGAAAGGATGATGTGTTGCTGCGATAATCTCCGCCGCTACCGTGCGGGGATGTTTTCCTGTATATTTCGCAACAAGCAATGCTGCGTTAGAAGAAAGGTCGCCAAATGATTGGCGTTGAGGATCGGTATTGAGTGAGATATCGATCGATGATCGAATTGAGAGAGGTAAATCGGAAAATAGTTGCTGTACCGTTGCGATGTGTACATTAATAATATTTTGTATGTTATTCATAAAGTGTGCCATAATGAGTGGGGTAAAGGAGGCATATTATCTACACTATATCATAAAAGTTATATGATTGTGTAATGCTGCTATATCGGTACCAGGGTAGTGGAATATTTTATTCAATTGGCAGGGCAAAACACATGTATTTGAGATTAATGATTTCATTCTGTGTAATCACCGCAGCGCTTGGGTGCGGTGTCATTTTGGCATCTGAGAGCGAATCTGAGAATGCTTTTCACCAGAAGAATGCGGTGCCGGATCGTTTTCGTGGTAGTACAGAATCGCAAATACTATGGGTGTTGGTTGATCAGCTTGTCGATATAAATAGTGCTCAGTATTTTGGTAGTAATTGGTATCCTGCGCATCATATAGCCGGGCTGATTGATGAGTGCATAGACCAGATCAATGTAGCTAACCGCTTGAGTGGGGTGAATATAGATGGCAATGTCCCTGCAATAAAGATCTTTATGAATGGATTGCGCGACTATGATAACGGTGATGTGGTAAGAATGCGTACTACCCTTGGAGCAATAAATGATCTCTTAAGGATAGATGATAAAGAATGGTGGTATGAGCCTTCTAAGCCTTTTAAGAAATTCTTAATCATATGGCTTCAAGAGATAAGTAAACGTATGGATGAATTTAATAACGATAACGAGACTATAACAAGGGTACAACCACAACCCTCAGCGAAGGTATATACGGCTCCTTGGCCCTTGGAGGGAACACAGGTTATTGAGGTATTACGTCAGCTTATTGAGCCGCCTAAATGGATGAAGAGACCGGCGGTCGATCCTGTTAATGCATGTACCTCAAACAGCAGTCTTCCTGTTCCTGTTACACAGAGACAAGATAGAGGTATGCCTGCAAGAGATATGTCCGCAGTGCCAGGGAATGTGCCGCGGATTGATGAGCTGCCAGTGCCACCCGTAATCCCTGCACAAGAGGGAGTTTTTCCTCAAGCGCGCAATACATATGTATCAATTTTGCAGCAACAAGTAGTTATTACCAGTAGCGCAATGGTGCTTATGTATTTGTGGGATAAGAAATGCACCTGGTGGGATAATCGAGAAAAAGGGGGTTATATGCGATTGCCTATGCCAAAGAGACCTATTTCAGGGCATCGCAGTGGTGGGTTGCTATTGGTAATGCCTGCTATAGCTGTACCTAGCATGACACCTGTCAGGCAATAGCGTATACTAGATACACTATGAATATTGCAGTGTTAGTTTCTGGCGGAGTTGATAGCTCAGTTGCGTTGCATATGTTGCACAACCAGGGGCATACGGTTACCGCGTTTTATTTGAAGATATGGCTTGAGGATGAGCTTTCATCTCTGGCTACTTGTCCATGGGAAGAGGATCTCTACTATGTGCGCGCGGTGTGCGCACAACTACAGGTGCCTTTGGAGATTGTGTCGCTGCAGCAGGAGTATCATGATCGCGTGGTTAGTTATATGCTTACACAGATTAAGCAGGGTTGTACCCCAAACCCCGACATGCTCTGTAATCAGCAGGTAAAGTTTGGTGCATTTTATGATATTATTCAAAGCTCATATGATAGGGTGGCAACAGGTCATTATGCACAAGTGAGATTACATGAGAGTGTATGGCAGTTAAGCCAATCTTCCGATACGGTAAAGGATCAAACCTACTTTCTTGCATTGTTATCACAAGAACAGTTGTCGCGAGCATTATTTCCCATAGGACATCTAACAAAGCCAGAAGTCCGTCAGTATGCAGCTGAGCATGAGCTTATGACGCAGCGGCGTAAAGATAGTCAAGGTATCTGTTTTTTGGGAAAGTTCTCTTTTACGGAATTTCTTGAGTATCATGTGGGAGTACAGGAAGGGCCCTTGGTTGAATATGAATCGGGTGCGATAATGGGGAAGCATCGAGGTTTTTGGTTTTATACAATAGGGCAGCGGAAGGGCATTGGTCTTCCGGGCGGTCCCTGGTATGTGGTACGTAAAGATAGCGTCCATAATATAGTATATATTTCCCGAACCTATGAGAAGATAGATGCAATCCGTGGGTCACTGTACATACCCTATTGTCATTGGATTTCGGGCCATGCCCCTGATACGCTTACGTCACTACAGGTAAAGTTACGCCATGGACCGAAGCAATATCCAGCAACATTGGTGCATCATCCAGGGGGAGGATATCACGTTTCCCTTGCAGAAAAAGATCAGGGCATTGCCTCGGGACAGTTTGCAGTGCTATATCGAGACAATGAATGCCTTGGTGGAGGTGCTATGGAGCAATGGAATACTGAAAGGAATACGATGCTATGATTGGCCCGATAACATATGCTACCTGTTTAACATTGTTGCGATGTGGGCTGGTGCCTTTTATTATCTACAGCATTCTTCAGGGTGTGTGGTTACTCGTGATTGTCCTTATGGTTGCTGCAGGATTGACCGATTTCTTTGATGGCTTTGTGGCGCGACACTTTTCGCAGGAAACCACTTTTGGTGCGCTTCTTGATCCGGTGGCTGACAAGGCATTACTTCTTGGCTCATATGGCGCCTTATGGTACGGTTATGAGCAACAGCTTTCCATACCAGGTTTTTTTTGCGTAATCGCATTCTTGAGAGAGTCGTGTATACTGATAGGAGCATGTTTGCTTTTGCGATACCGATATGCCGGAATTGGAAAAAGCTTGATGCCAACCACCTGGGGTAAGCGTGCAACTGCGATGCATATTATCTTACTATTGTTGCTCTGTGCGCATATGCTCGTGAATTCGAAGCTGCTCACTATCGTGGTGGGAGCGATTATGGTTCTGGTACTCATGAGTATGGGGATTTCTTTTGTGCAGTATGTACATCGTGGTCTGGAGGAGTGATGAACGGATATAGAGGATGTTTTATAGTAGTGTGTATGCTTCTTGCGGGCAATGTTGCCGGTGAGGAGTCGTACACTATACCAGTTTCTACTGAAAAACGCTCCGCGCGCGACCGTCAGGCCTTTCAGGAAGGGGTGCTTCGCGCCGTGGAGTCGTATGTTAATGTATTATTGGATGAGCTACAAGCGTTTGGTCGGTATATACAGGATGAATCTTTTGAGAACCGATTTGAGGAAATGGTAGGCGCTCGTATCCAGGCCCTTAAGAAAGTATATGAGTTTTTTCAGCAAGGGACCGCGCTTAGAGATGAGGATGATAAAGGGACGGTAGAATGTATTAATCTTATTCCGCTTCCAGTATCTGGTAGGGGAGAGAAGAATGCACTCATTGGCATTGCAATTACTACTTATGGAATGGTGCAAAAGGAATTGGTCCGGGTAGTACGAGGAATCCTTGAACATGATGCGGGATGTTTCTTTGTTCGCATAAAAAACCGTACTCGTATGCAACAGTGCACACAAACCATTGAGTCGTATATCGCTGATTCTCGTACTGCTGCTTATAGAATGAATCAGTGTACTATACCTGAGCCTCAGAAATTTTTTATACCAGAGCCTCCGGATTTTTAGGTGTGTGATACAATATATTAAGTAGCACGCAGACATAGATTGAGAAAGTTAAGAAAGGAAAATAGTACATGGCTTCATTTAATCGTATTATCATAATGGGGAATTTAACGAAAGATCCCGAGTTAAAACTGGCCGCAGGGGCGCAAGTATGCCGTATTACCATCGCTTCAAATCGACGATTCAAAAATAAACAAACCGGTGTAATGAGCCAAGAGGTTTGTTTTATTGATGTTGACATATGGGGGGCACAGGCAGAATCATCTAATCAATACCTGCGCAAGGGCAGCCCAGTCTTAATTGAAGGACGTTTACGATATGATTCATGGAAAGATGCAGAAGGTAACAGTCGCCATCGACATGCGATCACTGCTGAACGGGTAGTATTTATTGAAGGTCGTAGCGATACTGCCGAAGCGGCAACGGGCATTGCTACCGATGAGGCAGGAATGTTAGCCTCTTCTTCTTTTGAGCCAGTAACGACTACTGAGCAGCTACGGGAGAAAAAGGGGGGCTCTAAGAAGGTAAAAGGTGAGGAACCAGTCTTTAAAGATGTATCTCCGTTCGAAGAGGATTTGCCCTTCTAACCAACTCTGAGAGAGTCAGCTCATAACCCGTTGCTGTAACGTACCATTTTGAGGCCGTATACGACTGTAATAAGGCCTTCAGGGAGACAGTATCTACGAATGAGTGTTAACTTTCCTGATGAGGTTAACACTGGACAATTATCTTCTATATTTGAAATACTTATCATAAGAAGGTTGTTGTAGGGGCTATGCTGGAAAGCACAGCATATGTGCACACTGGGGTCATATGAAATTAATTCGTTATAGTGTGTATATCGGTACAGGTATATTAGGTATGCTGTATCATAGTGCGGGCGTAGCCTTGCCACAGTATCCTCGTGTGATGTGTGCTGCTGGTAATATAGATACCGTAAGGTCCCATATTATGGCTGCTTGGAAGGTGATTGTTGTTGGACGGTCTATCGCGCCACACTATATGGTGCATCTGAACCAACGATTGTTTGATGCGCTTTTAATGTTACATACCTCCTTATGGCATGCGGTGCAGGTAGTGTCATCCTATGATCGTGTCTTGATTGCAGATCTCTTGCATGCTTTTCATCAATCTTGTGAAGACTTTTGTGATTTGCAAGAGGAACAACATGTCTATCATATACGGTCAATGGCCTATGGTGCACAAAAGATATGGCGAGAAATGTTTTTTTCCGCCGAATTTTAAGTGGCTTTTGGTGCTGGCTGCTCATATACGAGGGCAGTTGGTAAGAGAGCGTAATCGAATTTTTCTTTACATGTTTCGTAACCATATAAACGCCGATACTCTATTCTGCCCACCTGTGCGAAGTGTGCAACAATAGTTTCTGATGTTGAAGACGATGTGATTCTAGGTGGTACGGTACATGTTTCATTATCACAGAGAATCCACTCATTATTATGCTGTATAAGGGCTACCACATGGTGTGCAGAGTTATTTTGATCAATGTGTTGTGCGAGAATAGCGGATAGCTGATAGACGATTGCATCTCCGTCCTTTGGGAGTATCATGGTGAGAGGAAAGCTTATGCCGCCCGAAGTGAGTGTTATTCGTTCTGTGCCTATAGTATCGAATTTTACTGATGGGATTATGGTGGCCGATCCACGCATACCGCTAAACTCAGTGAGAACTACTAAAGATGCTGGCCATTGAATTCTGTTGTGATGTTCTTGATTACCAATCATCGCATGTATCGCCGAAAGAACCACTCTCTCGTTACACGGAAGAGGTATGCGCTTTTCGATTTGTTTTTGGCGTTCGCAGAGTAGGTCGTCATACTCACTCTCACTATGCCATGCGGTAGAGAGGGTTGCAGACCCGGCTCGCGCTTCTCCCCGAGTCATCATTTCCAGTGATAAACAATATTGATTATATTTTGTTTCTAGTTCCTGAAATTTTTCAGTCTTCGGGACGAGTGAATCTATATAAGTTTTTGTTCGTTCTCTTTGTTGCTGTATGTGCCCCATAACCTCTTGACCGATCTTATCCATTTTTCCACACCGAAAGGCGTTCAATATATCTTCGGTGAGTGGCAGTATGGCGATCGTTGTAGAGGCTGTGGAGAGTAAGTGTGGCAGCTGGTCTACTCCAAGCAGGGTCTTGATTAATACAATAATGGCATCATGAGCTGAGCCACCTGAGGTAGGGGCTGCTATAGTAAATTTTAATTTGAGGCGAGTTAACAACGCAGTCACCGCATCCGTTGTTGAGTCTTCACAATCATGCTGAGTACTCGCTGTTTTGTCTTCATAATCATACTGGTGTAGCACATCAAATAGCAGCCGCTGTTCCTCGCTTTTGTAAGTAGTTGGTAACAGCTTATGATAGTTTTGTGGATTACAGAGAAATTTTCGTATTACCTGTAGGGGACCTATGAAAAAACATCTACCATCTTTATTCTTGAGCCCCCGAGGTTTGTATTCAAGTGGTGGTTTGATCGAAGTCACAGGCGTGGAAATCTGATCTGGGGAGGGAGGGGTTATTTGTTCTTTGTAATCTGCCAATATGCTGTCTTTAGGCAAAGATGCTATTTCCTCGGGGGTTATAGCACTACTCGCTGATGTTTTGTAATAGTGAGAAGGTACTGTGGGTGGCGGAGTGTGAGGTGAATGATTTTTCCATAATGTGTAGCCGTACCATCCAATACCTATAGCAGAAAAAGCCGCTAGGCTATACACAAGCGTTCGTTTTTTCTTGTCCCGATTGATATACGTCGTAGCGGAACCAGTGACAATTGATCCAGCCGGTATTATTTGAGATCTCAAAAGTGGCGGGTTTTGTAGCATTACTGCGTGAACGATTCCAGAATGAAGCATAATACTGCATGTGAGGATGTACAAAGAGTGGGTAATGGCCTTCATCATGTCCTATGTTGTAGAACTAAAAAATAAAAACAACGGCCCACTGAAAACAGACACGAATCGATTAATTCCATTTTTGAATTATATCATTGTATCATGTATTGTCAAATTGCCCATGGTGGCTCAATCACTTGCAGGTTTGATGGTGCTCCTAAGAGCACTATTTTCTCGGCGTTATTTACTGGAGAAAAATAGTATGCTTTCTATGAGAGCATAGAGAAGTTATTATGACCGGGCTATATGGGTGTTCTCTTTTGTTATACTATACGAGACATCCTGGGATTGTACCTTTAAGGGGTAATTGCTGGTGTATATTTCTGCATAAGATGGCGTTGTGGGTCTTTAAGGGGGGTGAAAACTGTTTTAGACCCTTCTTTTATGCCAAAAAGTTCTGGAGGTATATAATACCCCATGCTGCCATCGGCAAAAATGCAAAAGATTTGCGGTGTGCTTTCTCTCGCTCGTGGGCTCCATGCAAGAAAAGTTGCTGGCTGTGGTACATCGAAGACATCTATAACTGCCCATTGTTCTACCGTGTGTTGGACGTAAGTAGAAGGAGCAGTTATCGTATATACCTTATTTCCAAGAGCGATGCTGCAGCAATGGGCTGAACTTGCTTCTGGGTTTTGAATGTTGATTACGTCATTCTCGTAGATTGCAAGCGCTGATATAGAATGAGCAGCCACCTCAGAGCTGGGAATTATGTTGCTATCGTGCAAGTCTATTGTGTAGAGAGATAGGGCGTCGGAAACAGTGCTCGTTGTAAGGTTTGACCATTCTTGTAGAGTGTTTTTACGTGGGTTGGCGATAAAACAGGTCGTTCGCGAAGTTGATCTTCCGGTAAATCGCGCAATCGATATAAGGTTTCCTTCTTGCCATTCAAACTGTTGTACGGTTAATGCTTCGTCTTTATATACGTATAATGTGAGGGTTTTGCTACTGCGGTATGAAAAGACGGGATTCTCTGGTGAGTACAACAATGTCGAAAATTGTTTTTCATTAAAAGATTCCGATGATTTAATTTTGTTGATGATAGCTGTTCTTTTTTTGCGAAAAATTTCAAACTTTTTTTGTAGGTGTGGCACTATATCCTCAAGCTCCTTGGTGACTTCGATTGCCCTTATTGTTTTTGATGCTGGATTTATATAATAAGTTTTTGATTGAGATTCTTCAGTACCAATGATTTCTAATAGTAGACTTACATCTAAGAGATCCTGCCACCATGTAATGTCAGTTATCGATTGTGGTACAGAAATAATAAGTGGTACACTGAGATTCTTACCATATATGTGAATTATTTTCCCGTCATTTTCCTTAGTGCTTAATGTTGCTATAAAAGGTGTAGTTCGTGTAGGAAAGTTTTCCAGTTCACTTAAGGCGATTGACTTGATTTGCCACGTTGCTGGAGCTGTAGCAATTATTTGAGGGGAGGAGTGCGCCATTTGCTCCATTACATTTTCATATTCTATGAGGTTAAGAACAGCGCTGTATGTATACATGGTAATGAGTGAACAGAGTAATGGTATATATGGCAGGCGAAGAGTCATGTGACAACCTTGTTATGCTGAGGATATATGACAAACATAGGCTAATCTGATGTTGGCGCGTAATGCAATATTAATGAGTGTATGTAATGCTAAAAAACCCATACTGCGCTCATATCCCATAATCCCCCGAGCAGCGAGAAGGGTACGCTGTGCCTTCCCCTAAACCCTTTATTCCAAATGAATCCCATACGGGGAGCATAGGGGTTTTTATAGGTCGCGAAATCATAGTCAACAATAATATGAATCGCATGCATGCTCCATGCGGTGTCGCAGAATTGTGGTATGGGGAGCCCAGACGAAGAAGGGATACAGGGCAGTGCAGTGTCCTGTCCTTTATGAGTAAAACTATATGCAGCGGTGACAGAAAGACCTAAAATAACGTGGTCTGCTTTACAGAAGGTGCCGACCGTTACACCCATTCCTGGCTTTTTTGTATATTGGAATGTCGTTGCTTGTTCGTAGGCAAAGCGCGGGCTAAAGCCAATGACCTGTAAGTGTGCTCCAAAAGTAAGCCAGTCAAAGAGGCCCAAGGAGGCGTCTCCAATAATGAAATAACCTGTATGTCCTTGATATCCGAGAGGAATGTCGAAGAGATAGTTAGGCTCAGGGTGGGTACTCGTGGGAAGGGTGATGCCACATTGGATTGTGCCATCGATAAAGTCTATAATCCTTGTTTCCTCATAATTGATGGTCCATCCCGCAGCAATTGCAACATCTCCGACGCCGGTCCTGACATAGTTTGCGGATGATGGCGGAGTAGTAAACGTCTGATGTTGTGCGCGTGCAATAGAGCATATTTGGTGTGTTGTGGCGGAGTATTGCTGATTGGTAACTGAAAAGGATCGAATGGGAATATACCCTGAAACAAAAAATCCGCGGATACTGTTCTGTGACCATAGAATAGCGATCTCGGTGAGCGAAACTGTTGCCTGTGGTATGGGGTTTGGTTGGCAGGAGAAGTGATGCGGTCTGTGAGCAATATGAGTGCCGTGACTGCCGTACGCCGTTAGGTTACAAAGCCCCGGTCGTTCAAGGTGAGGTTCTCCAAAGAAAAATATAGGCCGAAAGAAGTGAATATCGTCATAGGCATGTGATGGCATTATGATGTTAAGTAAGTGTCCAAATAAGAGTATATGGAGAAGTAGTAAAAATATGCGCATACTATCCTTATAGGAGTGATCATGATTTTAATGGGAGGTGTGGTATACTTAAAGCGTATGCTACTATAATCAATTATATAAGGCTATTTGATATGATACGTGATGATGAAATGGGTCACCCGGAAGCTTTAGAACAGGATGCCTCTGAGGCTCAATTAGCAGGACATGAGCAGCGCATGGTGTGTGAGGAGCAACTTAAAACATTGCAGGAGCGTTATGCATATCTTGCCGCAGATTTTGATAACTATCGTAAGCGACAAGAGGTAGAACGTATGCGGCAAGTCATTGCGGTGCAATCGGTAGTACTGCGAGATATATTGCCTATCATCGATGATATTGAACGCGCAATTGTAGACGCACGGAGCCGGCAAGCAAGTGCCACTGAAGATGTGGCAATGGCAGTACTTCTTGAAGGTATGGCGCTCATTGAGAAGAATGTGCAAAAATTACGTGATAAGTACCAATTGCAAGAGATACCAACTGACGGTCCCTTTAACCCTGAACTTCATGAAGCAATTCTTCATGTTGATGTTCACGGCCGTGATTCGGGTAGTATCGTTGATGTCTTAGAGAAGGGATATACTATTCGTGGTGTGCTCCTGCGCCCCGCGCGGGTGAGTGTTGCACGTTAGAGCATTAATTGTGCACAATAGGTATGGGGTGTGTGAATGTTGCCTGACTCACCCATATTCCATCCTTGAGAGCGCGATATGTCACATGTTCGGAAGAGGGGTATAAGCTCACTGAGAGCCGTGGTATGCTGCCATGAGTAATTCAAGCATAATGAGGACGATAATGGAGCAGGTGAGGAGATCTTCACGAATGACTTCAAGTTTGTGTTGGTAAATGCTGCCGATATCTTCGATAATAGCAAGCTTGCGACTGATAGATTCTTTCCAGTTATTGAGATCAAGCTTTTCAGACAACAGTCCATATAGCTTAGAAAAATAGGCCTCTCCGGTCAGTTTGATACTATTCTCAAGTCGGTCGGTAATCACTGATATGTCTACCTTTAATTTTCCGAGATCGCCAACCGGATCGCTCACAATAACGCCGATAAATGGTAAATAGGCACTCAGGGGTGGTGTTTTCTTTTCTTGCTCGTACACGATATTAAGCTGCTTATCAAGTACTCGGTCAAAATATTGGAGCTCGAGATGCTGGACGTTAGCAAATTCAAATAGATCCAGTACCTCTTCATACTCATCATCACAGATAAATGCGGCATGTACGTCAATAATAATAAGGTCCTTATGATAATAGCTAAAGGCGCTTTCAAGGATTTCATCTTTTTGATGCTCAGATAATATCTCTTTTTCAAAACGAAGTAATGGTGCGATAAGGTTGCCATATTCTTGCTTGAGGGAGTTGATGTCAGTTGATCCAGCAAGATGATCTACCTGTACGAGCATATAGGAGTTGCGGATATGAAAGAAGCGTGCTTGTTTAATTTCATGGTGGATCGTATGAAACAGAATACCTGCATCGGTAATTGCTTGTTCTATAAGAAGTTCCTCGAGGTCAAGTACACGCGTGCGGAGCTCTTCAAAGGTAGTGTTTGAAAATGGAATGCGGTATCGTAGTGCAATGACGCCGAAATTGTGCAGTGCGGCGCGTTCACAGACAGTGGTGTGATTTGCGGGAAATGAAATGCCGAGAGGAATGTGATAGTTTTTAAAGTAAGGAGCGAGGGGCTGTTGCGTTGGTACCAGTAACTGCTTACGTTTTACGGCTTCAAGGTCAATTTCGTCGCCGACATCAAAAGCATGAAAAACAAACAGGTTTCCTGATATAGTATGTTGTGAGGTCATAATACACATAGCCTTCCGGGGTATTAATCCTTTTTGAGGATTGATAAAAAGGCCTCTTGAGGAATCTCGACGGTGCCAACCTGTTTCAGCTTTTTTTTACCAGCTTTCTGTTTTTCAAGCAACTTTCTTTTACGGGTTATATCCCCTCCGTAACATTTTGCGATGACATCCTTACGAAATGCAGAAACTGTTTCACGAGCAATGACCTTTGAACCAATAGTTGCTTGAATTGCAACGACAAATTGTTGCCGGGGAATGACGGCTCGTAGTCGTTCGACTAAGGATCGACCTATACGCTCCGCATGATCGGTATGAACAATTGTTGAGAGCGCATCAACAGCACTTCCATTAATGAGAATATCCATTTTGACGAGATCCGCTGCTTGATAGCCTGCTTCTTCATAATCAAAGCTGGCGTACCCTGAACTGAGTGATTTGAGTTGGTCATAAAAATCGGTCGCAACCTCATTGAGAGGGAGGCGGTATTTAAGCATTAATCGCTCTTCGGTAATGTAGACCATGGCGGTCTGCGTTCCTCGTCGTTCTTGGCACAGTTGTATGATATTTCCTAAACATGATTTTGGTAACAGGATAGTGGCTTCAATGACCGGTTCACGAATCGCCTCAATCATATGCGGTTCGGGGAAATCTGATGGTTGTTCAACAGAAACTACTTCATTGGTATGCTTCATAATGAGTTCGTAGCGTACGCTGGGAGCAGTTGCGATAACTGACAGGTGATATTCTTGCTCAAGACGTTGTCGAAACACGTCCATGTGAAGAAGTCCAAGAAATCCACAGCGAAAGCCCAGTCCTAGTGCAGCAGAGCTCTTCTTTTCCACGGTGACACTAGCATCATTGAGTAACATCTTTTCAATTGCATCACGCAATGGGGCGAAATCGGTGTTTTCTATTGGATATATTCCCGCAAATACCATTGGTTTTGCCGGTTTAAATCCGGGGAATGGAGTAACCGGTTTGGTATTGAGGTGTATGGTGTCTCCTACGCGTGCTTCGCGTACCGTTTTCATACCGGTAATAAGATAGCCGACCTGACCAGCATATAGGGCATCGAGTGGTGTCTCATTGGGATACATAATGCCGAGTTCGAGTACTTCGTAGGCATCATCTGCTTGTGCGAGGCGTACGGTATCTCCTTTTTTGATCTCACCATCCATGACGGCGATGAGGCATACCACTCCCTTATATTCGTTGTACCATGAATCGAATAATAGTGCCTTGAGTGGCAATTCTGGATGAGCTTCTGGAGGTGGTATACGTTCAATAACGGCGCGAAGTATTTCTTCTATACCAATCCCACTTTTTCCTGAGGCATGAATCATGGTAGCGGGGTCGAAGTCAAAGAGTAAATGCAATTCATGGGCTACTCCTTCAACATTAGCCGCCACCATGTCGATCTTATTAATGATGGGGATAATGGCAAGATCATGCTCAAATGCTTGGTAGAAATGGGCCATAGTCTGTGCCTGTACCCCTTGGGTTGCATCAACGAGGAGCAGTGCTCCTTGACAGGCGTATAATGATCGAGATACCTCATAGCTAAAGTCAACATGACCGGGAGTATCAATAAGATTGAGGAAATATTGCTCACCCTTATAGGTGTAAAGCATTGAAGCGGTTTGTGCTTTGACGGTGATGCCGCGTTCCTTCTCGACCTGTAATTTATCGAGAAATTGTTCATGGCGTACATGGGATGATAAGGTGCCGGTGTATTCAAGTAAGCGATCGCAGAGGGTGGATTTTCCATGATCAATATGGGCGATCACTGAAAAATTTCGGATACGTGCAGGGGGGAAGTTTCGTAGATCAAGCGGTTTGGTACTCATACGTCGTGTGATAGCTCCGAAGAAAAAATAAGGTATATCATATAAAGTATACCTTACCATACTTTGTGTTATCTGAGGAGGAGCGTTAATTATAATCGTGCGGGAATGATTGTCGTGGGAGCGGGTGTGAGGGTCGCTAGAGTAGGAGTAGTGGTAGATTCTTCAGGGAGTCGTTCATAAGCTAGTACATTAACTTTTCTTAGATCTTGTACCCAAATGCTGAAATAGCCGAAAAACTCTTTGAGTTGATCAAAATAAAGAATACCATCTTTTGCGACTGCTGCGCGGAATCCGCCTGAGGATTCGTGACGATCTGTAATATTCTGTATAAGGCCATCACTGCATAAATACCATTGATTATTGTATCGATTAAAACTAATGGCATGTATTGTAGATTCATAAATGATAGACAAGAGTCGGTATTTAGTTCGTTTCATACCGGAGGTACAGAGTGGTTGTAATTCAAGTTCGTGGGATATGTTTTTGCTGCTTGGGCGAATGCAGAGTATTTCGGGAAGATCCGTTATACGGCTTGTTTCGGAAAACATTCTGTTAAGATCGGATTGTGTGTTTCCTGTATCATAATTTGGTGACAAGAAGGTGGTGCATGTGCCGTCAGGATAATGTTCATTTGAGTATGTGGTTATAAATGGATTTTTTATACCCGAATGTTGGCACTTTTCTGTAAATGATGCGAGGACGTACTGTACCACGAGTTCTGGTCGCCCTCCGTTATCTTCTCCTTTTTCGTTGCGATAAAAGTATAGTGGAGCTTCAGTAAAGAGCACATTTCTAAAGTCTCCTGGGTTGATAGAGGGCCGATCATTGATACCGTGCGAATAGGCGCGTTCATGCATTTTTAGCGTGTATCGCTGTATGAAGAAGAGAAATGCGCATGAAATGTGTTTTTGAACATTAGTTTTCTGTAGTAATCCCTCGGGAAGTGCGTTGTGCGCCGCAAGTGCGCGGAACATGGAGCATAGGGTTTGTAAGCTGGCACAGAGGTAACAGTTTCCATCTATATTAGTAATGCCTTGGGGTTCATCTAGCTGTTGCTGTAGTTTTCGTAGCGGCACAGGATTAATTAATAATGCCTCTATTTTTGAGTTTTCTTGTAGTTCGAGCGTCTTGTTAAAGAAATAGGTAAGTTTTATGTATTCGTCTATCAGAAGATGGGACATTTTTGATTGATAATGTTCTCGGAGACTGTTAAGGTCTTTTCCTGCCCGTGCATCCTGAGAAAGCTCATGAGCATATTGTGTAAAGAGCTTGCTGCTTGCTTCTTTTATACAATAGAGCACTTGATCACTTTGATCATTGAAGGCTGTGCGGTTACTTTGTAGGCCTATGAGGCGTTGGTCAGTTTTGTACATGACATACACTTGCCTTGGTGTGGTGCTTTGTAGCAATTCTTTAATTTCAGAAATAAGCTGGTTTGCTTGTTGTAATCTGATTGGTGTTGCTACGGTTTTGCATGTCTTTTCATAAAAGGTAAAGTCTGAAAAGAGATAGGTTCTTCTAAAATCGTCTATAATCGGTGCAAGGCTTTGTTTGCTATTCAGTGCTTGCATAAGGTCTGTTTGCAGTTTTTGGATAGCGGCTTGTTGTTCTTGTCGCCGCAAATAGGATGAAGTTTGTTGAGCAGCAACAAGGCTCATTCCGCATGCGATAGCAAGGGGACTATACCCTGTAATAGCTAAATGCATTCCGCTGGCCGCAGTAGCGACCGCAGTAGCAAGAGTCACTTTATGCATAAAGTGCGAGGTTATGGGGGGTGTTAGGTTGCCCCTGGCTACAGAGTAGAGCTGCGAAATATAGCCCATTCCCCGGGCCTCAGGCGCCTTAAAAAGAGCCATGGCGGTAAGAGAAAGGGTCAGATATGACATTAATCGCATCTTCATAACAGGCTCCTTAGGGAAGGAATGTATAGGTATTCCATTGATATAATCTTACCATTTGAAAATATTTAATCAAATAGGTGGTACCCCTACATACCCCTGACTATGAGCGAGCGGTTCAAGATAGCCTTAGAACAGGCTCCCCTTTTGACGCTTTTGATGTGATGGGTTACTCTGATTCATGAATTCAATATTTTAAGTTATAAATTAATATAAAGGAGGGGCGATATGAAAGAAGTTAACGTAATAGGATTAGGTGTGTTTATTCTTGTGTCACTGAGTACTCATGCGGAATATGACTGGAGTTGGATTCGTGAAGCGGTTGAGGCAAAAACTGCATATGAAATACTATCAAAAACGATAAGTTTTGATGCGAGTGGTACAAAAGAATTAATACGGAGGGCACAATCATATATGGATACTGAAAGTATTAACAACATTGTGCAATGCTTCTCGAAGCATACATTTGCCGCTATCGATAATACAGTGCTGGGTTGCTTGCCAAATTCCCCCCATATAAAATTAAGATCACTTATAGAGCAGGCCCAAAGAGGTAATACGTTTATCCACCTTATACGAGCTTTATGGATGCAACGACAGCTTGGTCTGTAATTATAGACCTTCAATCACGTGCAGGTTTGATGGTGCTCTTAAGGGCACTATTTTCTCGGAACTGTTTACTTGGCAAAAGCTTGCATAAGAAGAGTTAGCGGGTAATCGATAGTTCACCGGTAGTTGAGCTTTGAGTAGCGGTAATATATTGATTGTTTACGGGTAATGAAATGAGAATGTTATCGCGCACTGTGCTGCGATAGCATTCTCATTCTTGTTTCAGAAAGTTTTTGTGTATTGAGAACGATTTTTTATATGCTCTGTGGTATACTGATTCTCCATAAGTGCATGGGGAAAATAAACAATGTAATAACCACGAGGTTTGTATGGAGTCCCAACTGCGCGTGCAGTCTGTCCTCATAGAAGAAGAGTTACAGCAATCCTTTCTTGATTACGCAATGTCTGTTATTGTTAGTCGTGCGTTACCTGATGTTCGTGATGGCTTAAAACCGGTGCATCGTCGTATTCTGTACACAATGCATCAACTAGGGTTTCATCATAATAAACCATACCATAAATCGGTGCGGGTAGTGGGCGATGTGTTGGCAAAGTATCATCCTCATGGTGATCAAGCGCTCTATCAAACCATGGTTGGCATGGTACAGACCTTTGCGAAACGGTATGCATTATTAGATGGGCAGGGAAACTGGGGATCGGTTGATGGTGATAATGCTGCTGCAATGCGGTACACCGAAGTGCGCATGGAAAAGATTACTCAGGAATTGCTTGCCGACCTTGATAAGGAGACGGTGCGCTTTGTTCCTAATTTCGATGAATCGACTGAAGAACCAACAGTGCTACCGAGCAAATTGCCTAATTTGTTAGTGAATGGAACTTCAGGTATTGCAGTGGGTATGGCGACCTCTATCCCTCCCCATAATTTGAGTGAAATTATTGATGCCTGTTGCGCTTTATTAGCCAATGAGCATCTTTCTGATGATGAGCTATTCCGATGTGTTCCTGGCCCCGATTTTCCTACAGGGGGCATTATTTGTGGTCGTGCCGGTATCGTAAAAGCATACGGGACAGGGCGCGGTAATGTGCTATTGCGAGGGGTGTCAAGTGTTGTTGAGACAAAAAAAGGCACATCACTGCTTATCACCGAGCTACCATACCAGGTTATTAAAGCCGACCTTATTGTAAAAATTGTACAGTTGGTAAAAGATAAAATTATTGACGGTATTGCCGATATTCGTGATGAATCTGATCGTGAAGGCATGCGCCTGATAATTCAACTACGGCGAGGGGAAAATCCTGAGATTGTTCTCAATCACTTGTATAAACATACCTCATTGCAAACAACAGTGCCCATTTTAATGCTTGGTCTATTAGATAATAAACCAATGGTATTAACTCTGCGTCAGCTCATACAGGAGTTTTTAAATCATCGAGAGGTTGTGGTCTACAAACGTACCCAATATGACCTACGTCAAGCCCGTGCACGGGAACATATTTTGCTGGGGTTGCAAATAGCGTTGCGGCAGCTCGAAGCGGTGATTGAATTGATTAAATCATCTCGGGAGCAGCGTGAAGCGGTTGCAGGACTTCATGCACGATTTGGGCTTACGGAAGAACAGGCATATGCAATTCTTGAAATGAGGCTGCAGCGATTGACAGGTCTTGAACAGGAAAAGATGTTGCAGGAGATAGAGGATCTTCGTATTAAGGTGACTCACTATGAAACAATTTTAGGTGATAAAGCTCGTCTGAAACAGGAAATTTTACAGGAGTTGCAACACTTAAAGGCAGAATATGGGGATCCACGTCGTACGCGTATTGAGGCCCCGATTGATGCTATGAGCGAAATTGACCTTATTCCTGACGAAGAGGTGGTAGTAACGCTTACTCGTAAGGGGTATATTAAGCGCGTTCCATTGCAAACCTATGGTGTACAGCATCGTGGTGGAAAAGGCAAAATGGGGATGGGAAGCCTTGAGGATTCTGATGATATTGTTGAGGATATTTTTGTTACTCGGAATCATGATGAGCTTCTGTTTTTCACCAATCGCGGACGTCTTTATGGTATGCAGGTATTAGAAGTTCCTGAAGGATCGCGCACGGCTAAGGGACGTGCTATTGTGAATATTCTCCCCCTGCAGGAGGGAGAGGTAGTGGTGAAATTGCTGTGCGGCCGTGATTTTGAGGGCAGTTATCTATTAATGATAACAGAGCAAGGTACTATTAAACGTACTGAGGCGCGAATGTTTACCAAATTGCGGGCAACGGGGATGCGGGCAATTACCTTACATGAAAGGGATAGCTTAGCATTTTGTGCATTGAGTACTGGAGAAGATTTTGTTGTACTTGCAACAAGGTTGGGTAAGGGAATCCGCTTTCACGAACAGGAAGTGCGCCCTATGGGGAGGCAGGCTGCTGGTGTGATTGGTGTTCGCTTAAAGAAAGGGGACGCTGTTGTTGGTATGCAAATAGTTAATGAACAAGATGATGTCTTATTTGCTACTGCGCATGGATATGGTAAGCGGGTTCGTGTTGCTGATTTTCGCGTTGCACATCGTGGTGGACAAGGTGTGTTAACTATTCCTATTGATAAGCGTAATGGTGAAGTTATCGGATTAGTAAAGGTTCAGGATGAATCCCATGTATTGTTGATTGATACTGTCGGGAAAATTATTCGTCTTGCGTCCCATGAAGTGCGTACTATGGGACGTCAGGCGAAGGGTGTGCGGTTGATACGTCTTGATGAACATCAGACGTTAGCGACTATTGTGGTTGTACCGGGAATAAAGGATGATATTGGTACCCAACATGCCACAGCGGTGCAAGAGGATGCAGAGGCGGTTGTATAAGGTTGCAGCGCTGCAGCATACTCTGCTGCAGCTTAATAATATATCTGGCGTAGGTCCTGCGTTGATACAACGATTATTACAATGTTACGGAGCGGATATGCCAGCGCTGTGCCAGGTATCTATTGGTGAGCTTGTTGCACGGGGTTTTTCACAGCAGAGTGCACAGCGAATAATAACTGGTTTAGCGGATAAAGATTGGTTGCAACAAGAGCTTGATCGTATTGAAGCACAGGGTGTGAAGGTTATTACCCTCTATGATGATAGTTATCCGGAATTATTACGGACAATTCATTACCCTCCTCCTCTATTGTATGTACAAGGTATGCTACCCACATTCACCACTAAAAATCGTACGGTAGCAGTGGTAGGATCACGTAATGCAAATGCGTATGGCATTGCGGTAACGCGGGCATATGGAGCAGCATTGGTGCAACAGGGGTACATTGTGGTGAGTGGTGGCGCGCGGGGTATTGATATGTATGCGCACCGTGCGGCATTAGAGGCGGGAAGGCCGACTGTTGTGATCTTGGGGTCTGGCTTGCTAAAGCCATATCCATTAGAACATACCAAAATGTTTGCGGAGATTGTGGCTGTAGGTGGCACGATTATGAGCCCATTTCCGCTGATGATGGCTCCCATGCCGGGAAACTTTCCTGCGCGTAATCGCATTATTGCCGGATGTGCATCTGCCTGTATCGTGGTACAAGCTTCAGAAAAAAGTGGTGCATTGATTACCGCTTCATATGCTCTTCAGGAGGGGCGTGATGTCGGTATTGTTCCCGGATCAATTTTTGACCCGCTCTCAAAAGGATGTCATACGCTCCTCGCTCAGGGAGCTACGCCACTTGCCTCTATTGATGAGCTATACCAATTTATGGGTTGTAGTGTGATCCCACCGCAGGAAACAGTGCAGCAATTGAGTGCGCAGGAACAGATAGGTGAACAGCTCCATAGAATATGTGTGCAACCACATACCTTGGACGAATTGCTCCAAAAAACAGGTATGACGAGCGATATGCTGTATGACCATTTGTGGGATCTTCAGGTGAAGGGTTTGATCGAACAGACAGTAACCGGCCGTTGGCGGAGTTGCTAATCGCTTTTTACCGTCATCCCCCTTTTCATGGGCCTATTTTTTGAAGGTGGTAGTAGTAGTTGGCAGTTTTTGTTGTCTATGATTTTGCTATCATTGCCGTTTTAAGATACAATAAAAAATTGTAGATATATCATGTGTATATATTGCATAAAAATAGTGCATGGGGAGTTATTATGCCGGTACCAAAGCGTCAGGTGTCTAGAGCACGTCGTGATAAGCGACAATCATGTAAATTTATACGGCCCAAGCCATTTACCCTTTGTGGTCAGTGCGCTGCCCCCGTCAACTCCCACCAATTATGCCGTTCCTGTGGATTTTATAAGGGACGCAAGGTGCTCTTAACAAAGCACGATCGTGTTCTTAAGCGTGCAGAAGAAATGGCGGCAAAGCAAGCCGCTACACAACAGGCGGCGGGATCTGGAGAAGCCGCATCTGCGGAATAGAACATAACGCATCTAAAATATTCTGTACATGGTACATAATTCCCACTAAGTGAAAGGAATTCCTCATGAAGGATAATTGGGAAACGATAGTGCATGATCGTCGTGTGCTCTATGGAATGGGGGGTATAGTACTGGGAGTGCTTATTGTTGGTGGGGGCTATTGGTTCCATCGGCATCGCACAGAGCAGTATAATCAGGATGCGCAGGTTGCTTTTTCATATCATCTAGAACGGATGGATCTTTTATCAACGAATACAAGCGCACAGGCAGGGGATTGGACAGCACTGGAGGAAAGTTTCGGTGTAGAATATAGCCGTTATAAAGATTCTTCGCTTGGACCATATTTTCGAGCATTTCAAAGTGAGGCTGCGTTGCGTGCAGGCGATCGTGAGCAGGCTATTGCCTTATTGGCAGAAGCGGTACGTGCTATGGGTTCTGCAGCGCCTCTTTATTATCTCTATATGGTAAAATTGGGGGTCATGCAGTTGGATAGTCACAATGAACAGCATCATGAATCTGGTATGCATGATCTGTTACAACTTGCGCAGGATACCTGTAATCCCTATCAAGGGCTTGCCTGGTATCATCTCTGGCATTATGCGTGGGTGAAGGGTGATAGCGCACTGATACAGCGTGCCTATGCCAAGCTACAATCATTCACTGATTGGTATCACATGGTACAGGCAAAAGGTGCTCAAATAACTGATACGTATGAGTAAACCGGTCCGTGTACGATTTGCTCCTGCGCCGACGGGACATTTGCATATTGGAAGCCTGCGTACGGCGCTCTTTAATTGGCTTTTTGCACGGCGTTATCACGGGACGTTTGTGGTGCGTGTGGAAGACACTGATCTCGAGCGGTCACGTGAAGAATATACTCGTTCTATCTTTGAAACATTGCATTGGTGTGACATTGAATCTGATGAACCGGTCATGTTTCAATCGCAGCGAACTGAATTATATGCAGACTATGCGGGGCGGTTGCTAGCTACTGGCGCCTTGTATCGTTGTTATTGTACTCAGGAGGAGGTGCGTGCACGGGTCCGTGCAGTTTCGCAAGAGGGCACTGAATATTTTGTATATGATGGTGCCTGCCGTGACCGTATCGATCAACCGATTGGCGTCCCGTACGCGCTTCGGTTTCGAGTTCCTCGCGATCGTGTGTCTATTGTAGCACATGATTTGATCAGGGGGCCATTGCAATTTCCCCTCTCGGCGATTGATGATTTTGTGGTGGTACGCTCTGACGGGTCTCCTATGTATAATTTCACCGTAGTAATTGATGATGCTGTGATGGAAATTAGCCATGTTATTCGTGGTGATGATCATATTATTAATACACCGCGACAGCTGCTGCTCTATGAAGCGGCGGGATATGTGCCGCCAGAGTTTGCACATGTACCTTTGATTTTGGGTAAGGATGGCGCAAAGTTAAGTAAGCGTGAAGCGGCGACCGCTGTTGCTGCATACCGTGATGCGGGATTTTTTGCAGAGGCTTTATGCAATTATTTAGTACGTCTCGGGTGGAGCCATGGTGATATCGAGGTGATTGACCGTGATGCGTTGATTGCGGTGTTTTCATTATCGGGCGTTGGAGCTAAAGGGGCCTATTTTGATTATGCTAAGTTGTTATGGATGAATAGCGTATACATGAAACAGCTTACGCCTGCGGATATTGTTGGTCGTTTATACGCCGATGTTGATCCTGATATGCAGGGTCTTATGGGGCTATTTACCGATGAACAGGTACATGGCTTAGTGCGTATCTATCAGTCGCGGGTTAGGACATTAATTGAATTGCGTGATGTTCTTCGCGCTATTGCGCAACCGGTAGTTGATCCCGCATATCGTGCACAACTTTCAGAGAAGCAGCGAGCAGCATTATACGAGATAATGGCCTATTTGTCTCGAGAAAGTCAATGTGTGGATGAACTTGCAATGAAGAGCATGATGGCACGGGTTTTAGAACATCATGGATTAACAATGGCCGAATGTGCGACACCAATTCGTGTGGCATTAACAGGGACGAGTGTTGCTCCTTCGGTAGTAGATCTCATACGTATTCTTGGTTGCGCAGAATCAATTCGTCGACTACAAGTTATGCTGTAATCATAGTAAAACTCTGTAAAACTCTTCAGTAGTATATTGACAGTAATGATAGTATAGTGAAATAAAGAGTGTACTACGAGGGGGCTACCTAATGAAACGCAGTGTTATCTTTCCTGACTATGGCAATCAATATGTTGGCATGGGAAAAGAGTTATATGATACGCAACGGGTGATGCAGGAGTACTTTGAAGAGGCGGCTGATTGTCTAGGAATTAATTTTGTAAAATTATGTTTTGCGTCATCGGAGGTGGAATTATCCTCTCTGCCACAGGGCCCTTTATCACTTTTTTTAGTAGAAGCAGCATCGGGAGGAATGTTACGAGAACATGGAGTAACCTATGAGCTCGTTACAGGACTGGACATGGTAAGTTGGTATGCAGCGGTACATGCAGCACACGGGGTAAGTTTCCCTGATGGTCTTTATATTATTCGTAAGTGGTCTGAATTATATACCACAGCAATGACCCATGAGCCGATGCAAGGAATGGATGTAGTTGTAACGAAGTATGAGACGATTGCAATGGTAACAGCCTGGTGTGAGCAATTGATGGCGCGTGGTGATGGATATATTGCAGTTACTCGAGTTATGCCCGACCGATTATTTGTTGTAGGTACTGTAGCACTATGTGCACAATTGCAGGTCTTATTAACGCGTGAATCATTATCCTTTCAGTTGCGTGAACTGTTTGATCATTTTGATGTGCTAATGCCTACAGAAAGTGCGCAGCAAGCAAAGCAATACCTTGAAAAGGTTGATTTTGCAACGCCATTGTGCCCTGTACTCGATCCTCTACAGGGGGTACTATTAACCACTGCAGATGAATTGCGAGCAACGGCGTCAGCACTACTTGAACGCCCTGTGCGAGGTGATGCTATAGTAGCACACTTAAAACTCTATGCAGGATCTATTGTCGCTATCCCTTCTTTGAATATTCGTGACCGATTACAACGCATGCTGCCTGAACAATCGGTGACAACCCTTGAATCCGAAGCGGCTTCGTGGCATAGTCAAGCGGAAAATATATATCATGACAGTGAGGCAGAGTGAGGATAGTAGGACAAATATGGAAACAGTACAACCAGTCGTGTATATGTTAATTGCGCGCCAGCTTCATATTGATCAAGGACGCATTACTCCAGACTCAACGCTGCAAAGCCTGGGGGCAGATTCGCTGGATGTTGTTGAGTTGATTATGCGTTTTGAAGATGAATTTTCTATTGAAATTAACGATTCTGATGCGGAATCATTACATACCGTTGGTGATGTAATACGGTATCTTGATGTGTTACGTCAGAAGGCATAGTGTAATAAGGCATTTTACATCCATGAAAGGATTGCTGTGTTTATAAAAAAAATAACGGTTTTAGGGTTCTTCTTCATAGTTCCTGGTGTTGCTATGAAAAGTCCTTTTGTACAATCTTCTGATTCTACTTCATCTTTATCATCGGAGTCTTTATCGTCATCGACAGTTGTTGCTCAGACCACACAAGACAGCGACACAAAGAGGCAAGAGTATGTAGCAAATCCTTGGAAAATACAATGTATGATTAACCTAGGAAAAAGCACTAAGCTTGACGATAAAGGAACCAAGCTTAACAATGCTGATACTATTTTATGTAAGCAAAGAAATAGAAAATTTGCGTGCGACCTTATTGTTGCTAACAAACAGCATCTTTTTATCTATAATAAAGAGATGCGTAAATTACATATAGAGACTGATGGAATAGTGAGGAGTGCGGTGGCCGTTCCACCAATAATTGCGACAGCGTATCGATGGACTATAAATGACTATAACCAGCTGGATAAGTACATTGATATATATACGATGGCATGTTCTGATACATTACGTGTACGTACAAAGCTTAGGGTCGAGGCATATAAAGGCGGACAAGATTTGGCAGTCCTTAATAGTGAGACCTTGGTAAGTTGTAGTGATAATTGTGGGTCCAGGTTTTATTCTCCGGGGGGGGTTGCACTATGGGATATTGCTACAGGAAAGCAGACATGCAGCAAAATGGGTTTCTCGGTATACGATTGGGGTGTCTTTGAAAACGGTAGTATTGTTGCGGTAGCAAAGGGGTCTACAGGTCACACAATGTTTGTGTGGGATCCTCGTTCTCCGATTATTACTCGCAGTATCCCTGTTGCTCCTGAAATGGTTCGATGTGCTATTGTGCCTTATCAAGAATCGTTAGCGCTCTGGAACAATCAGGGCAGTCCTGATATTGAGGTATGGGATAGTAATTATTGGAAATGTTTAGGGAAAGTGCACTGCAGTAATAATTCTAGAGATAGAGTCAGGTCACTAATTTTTCCTATGTGGGGTGTAATAGCGTATCGATTGGACAGATGGGTGGATGAAACCAGACAATCAAATATATTATGTATAAGCGATACGATAGCCGGCGTTCGACAAAGAGAATACCTAGGTTTTAGTAGTTTGATGTGCCCTAAGTATCCAATCGAGGGGCTACTTAAGATGGAACTGTATAGGGGCGTCGTTGAGGGATATGATACTAGGGTCGCACTCCTACCGTCGGGAAACAGACCAATCACAGTATTTCATAAGCCAAAATTATAGGATACGGATAACCTAAAGGAAACCGGCAGTGACGTATATAAGAACGTTTCACTGCCGGTCTTTTTATGTTGTATTAAACGGATGTTGGTGTGACCACGATATTTGTTGAACCATCAGTGGCTACTGGTATCGACTGGTTATTTGATGACGTATTATCATCTGGTGTTGGTAATGCTTGTGGGGCAGCTACTGGTGATGAGACATCTTCTGTAAGAGGTGCTGATGTCACGAGCTCTGATTGATCAGTAAGTGCCGTATCATTTACAACAGCTGTTTCCTCCGTTGTATCGGTTGTTGCCGGGATTTCTGAAGCATCTGATGTTGGTATTGGAGTTAACTCTGACGGCTGTTCCGTACCACTTGTTGATAGATTATCTACTGATGACTCTGCTGGTTCGGTAGATGGTACTTGATCAGCAGCAATTACTGTTTCTACTGTCGGTTCTATTACTTCAGAAGAAGGAGTTGTTGTCTGCTCAGGTGCAACAGGGGTAGTTGATTGATCGCTTACTGTACCATTTTCTGCAGCGGGGTTTACCGTTACATTATTTATGACAAGAATTGCTATGTCTGGTGTAGGAGAAGTTTCCGCTGAGGCTACCACTTGTTCTTGGTCCACATTTGGTTCTGTGGAAGTTGAATCATCTGTTGCTACATCTGTTGTTATATCTGTTGTATCAGATATTACATCATAGGCAGGAGCATCTTCGGGTGCTATTGCTATGTTCGTGTCGCTGTCGCTGGTTTCGACATTGGTATTGTCTGATATTCCTTGTGTTGCCTCGGTGACTGATACGGTGTTTGGCGCCGCGGTTGCATCGTCAGCCGCTTCTATACTATCAATAATATCTTCAGCTGCTATTATATCTAATGCAGTGTCTACTGGTTCATAAGGGCCGTGAATAAAGAAATGAACATCGTTAGTTCCAACATTAGTGATTAAGCTCATATCATTTGGTAGTGTGGTATCGTTAATGAAGTATGGTTGAAATATCTCCGGTGCAGGTACTCCGTAGAGTTCATACTGAGTTGATCCATAGTTTTGATGAATACCATTAAGGGATACGGTTGCACCCTGTCCGGTAATATATTGTATGCTTGAGGCACGGTATAACCGACTGCGCTCGGTGTCATGACGGTATACAGCAATCCATATATCCTCTCCCGAATAATTGGTTACTTTGATAGAGTAGGCATAGGATGATACAGTAGTGGCGAGTAATGCAACGACCGCTGTCATGTACATATGAATATATACGCGCATAAAAATTCCCCTTGGATCCGTACATTGTTTGTCTATGTTGGTTGGATCATAATCACAACATAGACCTGTTACCATATTCGGCAATGCCTCTATTACATCTTGTTTCATCATAGAGTGCTCAGAGTTGATACGGCAATATTTTTAAAAAGTTCCTCCCGCACGAAGCCATAAGCCCCATTGTTTTATGGTATACGCTTCACCAGATCCTTCTGCCTCAATACCAATACCAAGGTAGGGGGTAGCGGGATCTTTGTCCCAACGATAATTAAAGGCGATGACTCCCTTGTGGGATATTTGTTTTGGTGCGGTTCCGGAACATTGATCAATGTCTGCGATAGTGAGCAGCTGTGGTGGGGTTGAGGTAGTGGCAATGACAAGATCATCAAGTAGTGTGCCGGATACTACCGCATTTGCAGGATCACCATTACCATCAAAAGGGTTATTCCATGCAATAGCAACGGTGTTTGCTTGCTGTGTACTATCGCCACCATGTACGTCTGCGGTACTACAGGTGGTTATAGTACTGTGTGTTGATGTGGTATTTAATGGCATGATACAAGGTGCTATCGGTTGTTCGATAGTATTTGTTTGTGGATCATAAAGATAGGTAAATCCATCAGTTCCGGTACATCCCTTAATACCATAGCCACGCCCATTGCTAGTGGTTGTGCGGTCAAGAAGACAGAGCTTTTCCTCTTCACGCCCGAAGAGTTCATAACCGATAATGATTGTACTATGATGTCCAGTGAATACTATTTGTGCAGCGACCTCTCCCGTTGCGGCAACAGATATTTGTACAGTACGTGTTGTCCAATTAACGGCAGGAATAAGATTGCCGGTGTAACTGCTCGTCGTAGTATCGATTTCTTTCAGCAGCATGTATCGGCTGAGACATCCTCGGCCGGTAAGGTCAAAGGTCCGTTTTTGACAATTGTTCAAAAGGTGCGTCGCGTATCCCTCGGCGATCACTGCTACAGAGCGTCCTGTGCCATCACACCAGAGTATACCACGCAAGGATCCGCCAGCACCAATTTCTTGATGATGTCCTGCGCCAACAATAGGGAAGAAGAGTTCACTTGCATGTGCTTGTGATCCATTAATTTCTGTACCCACCGCCGGACGGTAGCGTATAAATGCGGAATATCCTTGAGTGTCTGTATGCTCAGTCGTATACCCAAGATCGAAGGTAGCACCGGCCAGTTGTGTAGTAGAAAGTGTACAGATATCAATACGATCGGCACTCCAGGGCGTTTGCATATCACCGAAGAGAAAGGTCCCACTTAACGCTTGCTGTAAACTTGCCGCAGCGTTGGTGGTGGTGCTCCCCATATAACCCGGTGGAAAGGGTGATCCTATAACAATATCATCGGTGCTATCAGGCGTACTTGAACTTATCAATCTTCGTGTTTGATGGCTAACGGTCATAGTACCGCGTACAAACAATCCTGGTAGATGACAGCTACTACACCAAATTCCTTGGAGATGGAGATTATGATTGGTGATCTGCGGTGTGGGAGAAAAAGTACCTTGATATAAGGGTGATAATCCAAATTGATCTGCAATGAGATCAGTATTCAGACCTTCTTCCACTTGGTTACCACTAAATGATACCGTATCGGTGTTGAAGAGCGCTGCTGCGATATCAAGAGTGCGGAATGATTGTTGATACTCGTAGATCCCCTCAATGCCACTGACAAGATAGTGCAATGGATCGCAATGTGGCCGTGCGATGAAGAGTGATTCATTTGCATTTTGTGACCGGGGAATAATGAGAGAGCGGCAGTTGGGAGGACAGGATTGCTTGCAGCACCCTTTACATTGCTTTAACCCACATTGTCCACAAAGGCGTAATGATCGACAGTTGTTTGAGCTATCCGCAGTGAGCAGGGGAGTGGAGAGTGCCAATGATATGCTGAGTATTTGGTGTATTGCATTATATTTTATCATCTCATTCCCTTTTGATATCTCATGATGTGTGACAGTTGCTTTGGCAGTATACAGTAACCAAAAAGGCCCGGTATAGAACCGAGCCCTTTTGGTAGTAGTGCTAGTTTACAGTTGCGCGAGATGATTTAGTAAGAGAAGCCTAGTCTGAACCAAGCACCCCATTGTCTGACGTCACATGGGTTTGAACCACCTTCAGCCTCAGCACCAACGGTTACATATGGTGACCAGTCACAGTCATCCCACATGTAGTTCATCGAGACAAAGCCTTTGTTTGATACTAAGCGTGGTGCACGGCCTGAGTTGATATCAAGGCTAGAGTCGGTGAGGACGAGTGATGGAGCTGATACCTCAGCTTGTACTACCTCTGCCGCGTCTACGCCAATGTTGGCAAGAGCATTCGCTTGAAGGCCTGCAGCACTCCCAATACCGTCATATAGGTTACTGTAGTCGACGCCAATGAAAGTTCCTGTACGTGATCCTATCAGGGAAGGATTATCTACGCCAGAACAGGTAGTAATCGTCGAGTTACTTGAGGTTGCATTTGATGGGTTAGCAAATGGGTCTTGTTCAGTAGTTAGATCGAAGGCGACATTAAGATCGTAATTAAAGTAGTAATCACCGGTGCAGCCTTTTATACCATACGATTTGGTTGGGTCATAGCTGTTGCAGGGAACGCCACTGCGGAGGCAGAGTTTTTCCTCTTGACGACCGAAGATGTTGTAGCCCAGACTCAAGGTAAAGCCATTATGGTTGTAGTTGAACCAGATCGATGCATCACCTTCAACACTAATGGTTGATTTTACATTGCGAGTTGTGTAATTAATCGCAGGGATTAATGTACCGGTGAAGGCGTAGTTTTGCGGTGTAGTATCGGCCACAGGTGTTAACACTTTCAAGAGTTGGTATCTGCTGAAGCAACCCCCATTCAAAAGATCAAATGAACGTACTTCACAATCGCTGAAGAGGTGTTGAGCATAACCATGGAGGTAGATTTCAAATGAGTCTCCGCAATCATTTTCCCAGAATTTTTTATGAGCTGTGATACCACCACCGAGTTTGTGATGATGTTCACCGATTATTGGTGAGAAGAAAGCATTTGCATTTTTCTGGGTACCATTCAATTTTGTACCGGTTGGTGCGGTGTAGCGAAGGAAGATGCCGGCGTGTGACTCCTCTTCAAGCCAGAAGTTGTATCCCAAATCTACTGAGAAACCAGCAATTTTGTTATCTGACATTTCACAGAAGTTCCAGCGTCCCCAATTCCATGGTGTTTGCATATCACCAAAGAGGAATGTT
>Ga0207160_1022_pt1 | contig 46692 bp, 45 predicted proteins | sample Alteio_BWMinHeat_21_FD_153510 | JGI IMG/M metagenome (GOLD analysis project Ga0207160, IMG submission 153510) | Enriched cells from forest soil in Barre Woods Harvard Forest LTER site, Petersham, Massachusetts, United States -... | ecosystem: Environmental > Terrestrial > Soil > Temperate forest >... | reverse complement strand
GCGAATTCATTATAAATTGCCCACAAAGGTAACGTAACTTTAGCTAACTTGCTTGTTATTTATTGCAAATGGAGCAACAACATATTTCTATAAAGCATTGGGCAGAAGATGACAGACCACGCGAAAAGCTTATAAGCAAAGGCAAACAAGCTTTATCAGATGCGGAGTTAATTGCCATTTTAATTGCATCGGGTTCAAAAAACGAATCGGCTGTGCAACTTTCTCAACGCATATTGGCAACGCATAAAAATAATTTACATGAGTTAGCTAAGTTATCTATAAACGATTTAAAAAAATTTAAAGGCATTGGCGAGGCAAAAGCCATAACCATTATAGCCGCACTTGAGTTGGGCAGAAGAAGAAAAGATGTTGATGCGCCTGTTTTAGATGTAGTTAAAACCAGTAAAGATGCTTATGCGCATATAGCACCTAAATTAAGCGATTTGCCGCACGAAGAATTTTGGGCATTGTTACTTAACCGAAGCAATAAAATTATAAAAACCGAATTTATTGGCCGAGGTGGCGTTTCGGGTACGGTGGCAGATGTGCGCATAATTTTAAAAGGCGCTATCGAAAATTTAGCATCCTCTATTGTATTGGCACACAACCATCCGTCAGGAAATTTGCAAGCTAGCAGAGAGGATATAAACTTAACACAAAAAGTAAAACAAGCGGCTGCTTTGTTTGATGTGCAGGTTATAGACCATATAATTGTTGGAGATGCAAACTACTTTAGTTTTGCCGACGAAGGACTTTTATAATTACTTAGCCCAACCTTTTTTAAGCTCACCTTCTAAAGCTTCAATTAGCATGTCTTTGTTTTTTGCTTCTATGGCAAGTTTTTCTAACTCTTCTTTCAATTTGGTGATTTCAGTTCTGTATTTAACCTCCTGATCGCTCCAAATGTTCACATCATAATAACGCTGTTTATCAGGCGATAAAATTTTCTCCATTTCAGCAGGGTCACGGAAAAAGCTGTAAAGGGGTATACGCAGTTCTTTCGATATAAGTTCTAAAGTACGTACTTCAAGGGTTTTGGTTTCAAGTGCGTGGTCTAATTCTGCTTCGCTAATCTTCAAATGCTCAGCAAGCTCTTTATAAGTGTACTTGTTCTGTTCTAAAAGAGTAATTATTTTATTCTTCAGATTCATATAAGCTTTTCTTTCTAACGTAACCATTCGCATATCAAAGATAGTGATTTTAACAATAAATAAACACAAAAAAGCAGTACCGTATTATATTACGATACTGCTTTAGTATTATTTTAAGAATTTACTTGTTTTCTGTTTCTGCTTGGGCACCTTCAGGCTTTGGTAACAACACCTTACGAGATAATTTAGATTTACCTGTTTTAGGGTCGTTTCCAATGTATTTTACCTTAATCATATCGCCTTCTTTCAACACTCCTTCTAAAGTGTCAAGTCTGCGCCATTCAACTTCAGATATGTGTAACAAACCATCTTTGCCCGGCATAAATTCAACAAAAGCACCGTACGGCATAACTGTTTTTACTTTTGCATCGTACACCTCACCAATTTCAGGAATAGCAACTATGCCTTTTACACGCGCTAATGCGGCTGATGCAGCGGCATCGTCTTCTCCAAAAATTTCAACTAAACCTTTACCGTTAATTTCAGTAATAGTAATGGTTGTATTAGTTGTTTTTTGAATTTCTTGTATGATTTTACCTCCTGGCCCTATTACAGCGCCAATAAAATCTTGAGGAATTTCAATTTGCAACAATCTTGGTGCGTGTGGTTTATAATCTGTACGAGGTGCAGCAAGTGTTTTGCTTATTTCGTTTAAGATGTGTAAACGTCCGTCTTTAGCTTGGTTTAAAGCCTGAGACATAACTTCGTAAGGAAGTCCGTTTACTTTTAAATCCATTTGAACAGCGGTGATACCATCTTTAGTACCGCAAACTTTAAAATCCATATCACCTAAGTGATCTTCATCACCTAAGATATCAGATAAAATAGCATAACCACCTTTATCATCGGTAATTAAACCCATTGCAATACCGGTAACCGGTTTTTTAATTTGAACACCCGCATCCATTAAAGCCAGTGTACCTGCGCAAACTGTAGCCATAGATGATGAACCGTTACTTTCTAAAATATCAGATACTACACGAATAGTATAAGGGCAATTATTTGGCAACACTTTTTTAAGTGCACGTAACGCTAAGTTACCATGTCCAACCTCACGACGAGATGTACCACGGTTTGGTTTTACTTCGCCGGTTGAGAAACCAGGGAAATTGTAGTGTAATAAAAATTTATTTTCGCCTTCAATAAACGCACCATCAATTAACTGTTGGTCTAATTTAGTACCTAAAGTTACTGTAGTAAGCGATTGAGTTTCTCCGCGTGTAAATACAGCTGAACCGTGTGCAGCAGGTAAATAAGCTACTTCGCTCCAAATTGGGCGAATATCAGTAGTTTTTCTACCATCTAAACGTAATTTGGTATCTAAAGCAACACGACGAACTGCATCGTACTCAACACCATGATAGTATTTGTTGATTAAGCCTTCTTTCTCTTTTAATTCTTCAGGAGTAAAAGTTGCTTTGTACTCTTCTAAAACAGCTTTAAACGCAACTTTACGCTCGTTTTTATTTGGGTTACCAATTTTAGCAACATCATAAACTTTTTGGTAAGTAGCCGCACTAACTTTTTCTTTTAATTCAAAGTCATTTTTTTCGTGCGAGTACTCGCGTTTAGGTTTGTTACCTGCTTTTATAGCGAATTCTTTTATAGCAATAATGTGACCTTTAATTGCTTCGTGTGCAAACTTAATAGCCTCAAGCATTTCAGCTTCGCTAATTTCGCTCATCTCACCTTCTACCATTAAAATATCGGTAGCCGATGCTGCAATAATCATATCAATAGTTGATTTTTCTAATTCATCTAAATTTGGGTTTAAAACCAATTTACCATCAATTTTACCAACACGTACTTCAGAAATTGGGCCGTTAAACGGAATATCTGAAACAGCTACAGCAGCTGAAGCAGCTAAGCCTACAAGCGCATCCGGCATTGTTTTTTTATCAGAAGAAATAAGTTGAATCATTAACTGAATATCAGCATGATAATCTTCAGGGAATAGTGGGCGTATAGCGCGATCTACAATACGACTAATTAAAACTTCGTAATCAGAAAGTTTTGCTTCTCTTCTAAAAAAAGAGCCCGGGATACGGCCTGCAGCCGCATATTTTTCTTGATAATCTACCGTTAAAGGTAAAAAATCTATGCCTTCTTTGGCATCTTTAGATGATACGATGGTAGCCAGCAACATGGTGTCGCCAATTTTTACTACTACCGATCCATCGGCTTGTTTTGCTAATTTACCTGTTTCCAGGCTTACTATTCGTCCATCTCCTAAGTCGAACGAATGTGTGGTTCCTAATTGTGACATCTGTTTTTTTTGATTTGTGTTTCGGCGTTTCCGAAACGGGTTATATTTATGTTATTTTATTTCCAGTTTTAAATGCAAAAGGCATTCAAGTTACCCCGAATGCCTTTTAGTTGTTTTATTTTCCGTTCATTTTATTTACGGAGATCAAGGGTTTTAAGCAAAGCCCTGTATTTTTCTAATTCGTGACGTTTTAAATAGTCAAGTAAAGCGCGACGTTTACCTACTAAGTTTAGTAGAGAACGTTGAGTTCCAAAATCTTTTTTATTAACTTGTAAATGTTTGCTTAAATGGTCGATACGGTGAGTAAACAAGGCAATTTGTGATTCTGTAGCACCTGTGTTTTTTTCAGAACCTCCGTGTTTTTTGAAAATCTCTTTTTTTACTTCTGTTGATAAATACATTATTTCTTTATTTTAAGGACGGCAAATATACGTCTTTTTTTAAATACACAAAATATTTTGTGGCTTTTGCCCCATATTTATAACTGCCAATTTATAGGTTTTTGACCCTGTTTCTGCAAAATGTCGTTGGTTTTAGAAAAGTGTTTACAGCCAAAAAAACCCCCACGTGCCAATGGAGAAGGGTGTGGGGCAACAAGCACATGGTGTTTTGTGGCATCAATTAGGGTGCCTTTTTGCTTAGCATAATTACCCCAAAGTAAAAAAACAAGTCCCTTTTTTTCATCCGATAATTTTTTAATAACGGCATCAGTAAATAGCTCCCAGCCTTTATTTTGGTGCGACCCTGCCTGACTTTCTCGTACTGTTAAGGTTGCGTTAAGCAATAAAACCCCTTGCTTTGCCCAAGGGGTTAAGTTACCTGTTTTAGGAATCTCAATGCCAACATCCTCTTTTAACTCCTTATATATGTTTACTAATGATGGCGGGGCTTTTACGCCATCAGGCACCGAAAAAGATAGACCGTGGGCTTGCCCTGCGCCATGGTAGGGGTCTTGTCCCAATATAACCACCTTAACTTCATTAAATGGAGTAAGGTTAAAAGCCTCAAAAATCTGCTTTCCAACAGGAAACAAGCGGAATTTGCTTTTTTCTTCTACCAAAAAAGCCTTCAGTTTTAAGAAATAATCTTTACTAAATTCATCTTTTAAAGCGTGTAACCAACCGGCTTCAATTTGTGGAGATTTTTCTGTCATAAATTAATAATAAATATTTGTCAATTTCAATAATAGATTTACATTTGTCTAACGCTTAAAACCAAGTCTATGAAAAAACACTTAACCACTACCTTATTTATAGTTGCAGTTGTAATTTTTGTTTCATCGTGCAGAAGCAAACATGGTACTTGTGCCGCGTATGCGCAAGCTCCAGTTAAAAAAGTAGCTGCACACATTTAGTTTTTCTGTCCTTTAAGCGGGATAAACAAATTCAATTACTTGCTTTAAATCCGGATGTAAACTTTTTGCAACCGGACAAGTGTATGCAGCGTGTTCATACATTTTCTTCTCTTTTTCGGTAAAATTATTGGCTGGCATGGTTATACTAATGTGTATTTCGCCAATTCTGCGTGGTTCAGCGTACATAACCTTAGTTACTTTGGCAACTGCCCCGTCTGATTTTGTAATTCCCTCTTTTAAAGCAAGAATTCCCATTAGAGAAATCATACAACAAGCCAATGCCGTAGCTACTAAGTCGGTAGGCGAAAAAGCCTCTCCTTTTCCATGATTGTCTTTTGGGGCATCGGTTGTAATTTTATTACCCGATTGTAAATGAACTGCCTCCGTACGAAGTTCGCCCAGATAAGTCACTTCTGAAGTATATGCCATGTTTTTGTTTTGCATCAAAAGTAACAAATAGGTATAATTATCGTACATTTGTTCTTCTAAAATAATGCGAAATTTTTTCAAAATAAGTGCTCTTGTTTTTTGTTTCATGTTAGCTGAAACAGCGTTTTCGCAAAGCGCACAACAAGCATTAGATCAAGGGCAAGATGTAAATGTGCTTTTTAGAAACGAAAGTACCGGCGGCATTTACATGCACTCGCGTGGCTTTGGCGCTATATATCGTAGGTTATGGCATGTTACCGGTAAATTAAAACGCCTGATAGAAATTGAAGGGCTTAATATGAAACATCCTAAAGAGATTAGTGTAAAATCTGATCAGGGAGGTAAGAGTTATAAATATGGCAAACTAAACGGATTATTTTTTTTACGGGCAGGCTTTGGTTTTCAGCGCAAATTATATGAACGGGCCGAGCGAAAAAGCATTGAAATACGAATGCTGTATAGTGCCGGAGTTACCATTGGTATTTCAAAACCAGTTTATTTACAAATAGAGTATCCTGACCCTACTAGTCAAAATGTTTATATTATTAAAGATGAGGCTTACAATCCTGCCATTCATAATCAAAACAATATACTAGGTAGAGCACCTTATTTTGACGGCTTACAAGATTTAAAATTACATCCGGGTGGATATGCTAAATTAGGTTTTAGTTTTGAATATGGTAGCAAAACCAATTTAATAAAAGCAATTGAAGTTGGTGCTGCGGTAGATTGTTTCCCAAAGGCAATACAAACTATGGCTTACAACAAGGCCGAGAATTTTTTTGTAACGCTATACGTTGGCATTCATATTGGCAAACGTAAGTTTTAAAATTAAGATGGACATCACGCAAGAAACTATTACGACTCCTATAAATGAAAAACCCCGTAAACCCCAATGGTTACGGGTTAAGCTGCCTACCGGTGAGGAATATATAAAAGTTCGCAATATTGTAGATAAGCATAAGCTGCACACTATTTGCCAAAGCGGTAATTGCCCAAATATGGGCGAATGCTGGGGGGCAGGTACAGCTACGTTTATGATATTAGGAAATGTTTGTACGCGCTCTTGCGGATTTTGTTCAGTGTTTACAGGAAAACCATTACCTGCAGATTGGGATGAACCCATGCGTGTGGCAAACTCGGTAAAATTAATGAGTGTTAAACATTGTGTTATTACTTCGGTTGATAGAGATGATTTAAAAGATGGCGGCTCTATTATTTGGGCAGAAACTATTAAGGCAATAAGAAAGGAAAGTCCGGAAACAAAATTTGAAACACTTATTCCCGATTTTATGGGCAAGTGGGAAAACCTGCAACGTGTTATTGATGTTAAGCCTGATATTATTTCGCATAACATTGAAACCGTAAAACGCTTAACTCCACAGGTTCGCATACAAGCTAAATATGATAGGAGTTTAGAAGTTTTAAAACGTATAAAGGAAGCAGGTATAAGAACCAAATCGGGCATTATGGTTGGTTTGGGCGAAAGAGAAGAAGAAGTTTTAGAAGCCCTAGATGATTTGCGTAGCGTTAATTGCGATGTAGTTACTATTGGTCAGTATTTGCAACCTACTCCAAAAAATTTACCTGTTGCAGAATTTGTTCACCCCGACCAATTTGAAAGATACAGAGTAGCTGCCGTTGCCAAAGGCTTTTTATATGTAGAGAGTGGTCCGTTGGTTCGTTCATCTTATCACGCAGAAAAACACGTATTGTAAATATTTTTAAGAGGAAATTTATAGATGTACCAACTCATCAACGGAAAAGAAGTATCTGAAAAAGTACTCGAACAAATTAGGCAAGAAGTAATTCAATTAAAACAAGCCGGTAAAAAAACTCCACATCTAGCTGCTGTATTAGTGGGCAACGACCCTGCAAGTATGGCTTATGTTAATTCAAAAATAAAAACCTGCGAAAGAGTGGGTGTTACATCTACCTTTGTAAAATTTGAAACGGATGTTACCGAACAAACACTTTTAAGTAAAATAGAAGAATTAAATAATGATATTGATGTTGATGGCTACATTGTTCAGTTGCCATTACCAAAACATATTGCAGAACAAAAAATAATTGAAGCCATAAAACCAAGTAAAGATGTAGATGGCTTTCATCCGGTTAATGTAGGCAAGCTGGTTTTAAATTTACCTACTTATATTAGCGCTACACCTTATGGTATTATTCAGTTATTAGAATATTATAAAATACCAACACAAGGCAAGCATTGTGTGGTTATTGGCAGAAGCAATATTGTGGGTACACCTATGAGTATTTTAATGGCTAAAAACACACAGTATGCTAACTGTACCGTTACGCTTTGCCACAGTAAAACCGAAAATTTAAAACAATACACATTAGCTGCCGATATTATTATTGCAGCAATTGGGAAACCAAATTATGTTACGGCTGATATGGTAAAACAAGGTGCTACGGTAATTGATGTGGGCATTAATCGTATACCGAGCACTGAAACTAAAAGTGGTTTTAAACTAGTAGGTGATGTGTTGTTTGATGAGGTTGCCCCTAAATGCGCTTACATAACACCTGTACCTGGTGGCGTTGGTTTAATGACTATTGCATCATTACTTAAAAACACATTACTGGCTGCTAAAAAAGAAATTTATAAGTAGTATGAAAGTAAAATTTCTAAACATATTTTTCTTTCTATCTATAACATCACTTGCTTTTGCCCAAGAGGAGGAGAAAAAAAACACGTGCCCTGCACCTGAGAATAAAAAAGCTATTGCTCTATACGAAAAAGGAAGTAACAAAAAGAAGTACGAAAAGCCTGAGCGTTTAAAATTTTTGCAAGAGGCACTTCAGCTGGAACCAAACTATGCAGAAGCTGCTATGTTTTTGGGTAACGAAATTATTGTAAAATGTAAGTTAGATAATCTCCCTTTTTCTACCGCCTTGCCTTATTTTAAGGCTGCCGTGGCAGCTTGTCCAAAAATACATTCGCAACCCTATTATTACATTGGGTATAGTTATTATGAAGATGCTAAGAATGATTCGGCAATTAAATATCTGGAATTGTTTATAAAATTTATTGATGACGACGAAAAGAAATTTTCTAAAGATTATCAGTTCGAACAATATCAGGCAAAAGAAATGGTAAAGTCTATTAAAAAAGAAACTGAGCTAAAGAAGAAGGTTGTCCCATTCAATCCTAAAGTGTTACTTCCAATTTCTACAGCCAACAACGAGTACTTGCCATATTTGTCGCCTGATGAGACCTTGTTTCTTTTTACACGTACTGTGCCTGATCAGGGTAAAGATAAAGTGTATCAAACCGATAAAGAAAAAGAAGTGTTTATGATTGCTACCAAACAAAAAGATGGAAACTTTGATGTTGGTAAACCAATGGATTATCCGTTTAATGAAAATAGTAATGAAGGTGGAGCTTGTTTAAGCATTGATAACAAACATTTATTTTATACCATATATAAAACCGAAGGTGGCTCTCAACCCAATGCTGATATATATTATAGTGATTTAATTGATGAAGCTTGGTCTAAAATTCAAAAAGTGCCAACCATTAATCATCCTATCTATTGGGATTCTCAGCCTTCTGTATCGGCTGATGGAAATACACTTTATTTTGCCAGCGACAGACCCGGTGGTTATGGTAAAATTGATATTTGGAAAAGTGAACGTCATCCTGTAACCAAACAATGGCAAACCCCTGTAAACATGGGGCCTAAAATAAACACATCAGGCAGCGAGAAAAACCCTTTTATGCATTCCGATTCTGAAACACTTTATTACAGTAGCGATGGTTTATTTGGTTTTGGTGGTTTTGACATTTATTATATTAGAAAAGATGAAAAAGGGAATTGGAAAGAACCTGAAAATATTGGCAGCCCGATTAACTCAGAAGCAGATGATGTAGGTTTTTTTGCCAGCACTGATGGTTTGTATGGTTATTTCTGTTCAGATAATAAAGGCAGTGTACGTGGTAAGGGAGTAGGAAAATACGATGTATACTATTTTGATTTATACAAAGAAGCGCGCCCCGAAGCAGTTGCATTTTTACGCGGAGAGGTAAAACAAGAAAGCGGCGCACCTGTTGCTAACGCAAGTGTTGAAATAAAAAATACCAAAACAAAAGAAGTTACCAAGGCTGTGTACGATTCTACTAGTGGAGGTTATGTGGCCGCAATTAATCTAAAAAAAAATAAAGAACATTTAATTGTTACCGTAAAAGCACCCGATTATTCTTTTGCATCGCAAACAGTTGATATGAAAGATGTAACATTTGAAAAACCACCAGCACCCGCTACACTAAACGTTGAGGTAGCTGAAAAAGGAAAATCGTTCGTAATTAATAATATTTTATACGCAACAGGTGCGGCTGATTTGTATCCGCAATCGTTTGTTACCTTAGATGAATTTGCTGATTACTTAAAAATTAACCCAACCATGAAAATTGAGATACAGGGTCACACAGATAATGTGGGTAATGAAAATGATAATAAACTGTTATCGGAAAAACGTGCCGAAAATGTAAAAAAATATTTAGAAACAAAAGGCATTACAGCAAACAGAATTACGGCTAAAGGTTATGGCCCAAGTAAACCAATTGCAGATAACAGTACGGTTGAAGGAAAAGCAAAAAACCGTAGAACAGAATTTTTAATTTTAGATAAATAAGCATTTACCCGTATATGAAAAAAACTCCTTTTAGTGATTTGAAAAAACTCCTTTCAAAAACAAAAACCATTTCAATTGTAACCCATGTAAACCCTGATGGAGATGCAATGGGTTCTTCCTTAGGCTTATATCATTATTTAAAAAGCAAAGGCAAAAATATAAAAGTTATTGTGCCAAATGCTTTTCCTGATTTTTTGGCTTGGATGCCCGCCAGTAAACAAGCTATGGTTTTTGAAGGCAATGAAGTAGCTGTAAAAAAACAAATAGAGAAAAGCGATGTTGTTTTTATTTTAGATTTTAATAATTATAAGCGCATTGATGCTTTAGGAGAATTAATTCGAAATTCAGCTGCAAAGAAAATGGTGATAGACCATCACCAAAAACCTGATACGGTGTTTGATTATTATTTTCATGATGTTGAGGCATCTTCTACCTGCGAGTTGGTGTATGATTTTATTTGCGGCGTTGATTCAAAAAAAGTAATTGATAAAAAAATGGCTAACTGTTTGTATACGGGCATTATGACTGATACAGGCTCGTTTCGTTTTGCATCTACTACACAAAAAACATTTCAAGTAGCGGCTGCTCTAATAGAAGCAGGTGCAAAAAACGCAGATATTTATAATAGTGTGTACGACGATTATACTGAAAACCGTTTAAAATTGCTGGGTTACTGCTTGTACGAAAAACTTGTTTTTGTACCTGAATACAAAGCGGCATACATAGCACTTAGCGAAGATGAATTAAAACAATTCGGGTTTAAAAAAGGAGATACAGAAGGCATTGTAAATTATGCTTTATCGGTTGGTGGCATGGATTTGTCAGCTTTCTTTTCTGTTAAAGATGGCGCTATCCGTATATCTTTCCGTAGCAAAAAATTTGATGTAAATAATTTTGCTCGTGCACACTTTAATGGTGGCGGACATATAAACGCAGCCGGTGCAAAAAGCATTTTATCGTTAGATGATACGGTTAAAAAATTTATCGACCTTTTACCCCAATATAAAACAGAGTTAAAAAAATAAATTATTGTGAAAATTACTGCCACAAATATTCTGTTCTATCTTTTATGCGTAGTGCATTGCCTGCTTTATACCTCTTGTACTGATAAACCCAAACAGAAACCTATTGTAGTAAATTACTCTAAACTAAAAGAAGACATTATAGCCGTTAATAAACCCGCCGTTGTAATGGAGAGCGATGAAATTAATGCCTACGTAAAAGCGCATAATTATGATATGAAAATAACCGGCACCGGTTTGCGCTATATGTTTTTAAAAGAAAATACTAAGGAAAAAAAAATAGAAGCTGGCAACCGTATAAAAGTGAATTATAAGGTCTCTTTATTAGATGGAACACTTTGTTACTCATCTGATAAAAAAGGACCAAAAGAATTTACTGTTGGTGCTGATATGGTAGAAAGCGGCATACATGAGGGAGTTCAGCTTATGCATTTGCATGATAAAGCTATATTTATTTTACCTGCCCACCTTGCATTTGGTTTAATTGGCGATAGAGATAAAGTTCCGCCAAAAGCTGCCGTAGTTTATACTGTCGAAGTTATTTCTGTTCAATAGTATGAGAATAACATTGTTTAAAATTGTTCTTATTACAAGCCTGATTTTAATTTTTTCATGTCGAGAAAAACCTAAAACATATAAAGGTTACTCAAAGCAACAAGATTTTTATTATAAATTAATTTCACTGGGTGAGGGAACAAAAAAAACAGACTCAACCCAATGCCTTTTAATTGAGGCTTCCTGTAAAAACTTAGCAGATTCTATATTTTGGGAAACAAAACACAAAGGAAGTCAAACTTTTTTCGTCACTAAAAATTCCCCTTACTTTTTAAAGAATGCCTTTGGTTTTTCGGTAGGCGATAGTTTGCAGTATCTTTTCCCTACCGAGAAATTTTTTAGTGAATTTTTTAAATCGGAGATTCCTTTTTTTTGCAAAAAAGATTCCTGTGTAAAATTCTCATTAAAAATAATCCAAACTTTAACGGCTAATCAATTCAATGCGTTTAATGATAGTATACATGCATTTACAGATAAACAACAAAGTAAAGAGCAACTTCAAATTCAAAATTACGTTTCAAAAAATTGCAAGCAGGTAAACGAATTTGCCACTAATGCTTTTATAGAGATAACGCACCCAACAAATTTGGATTCTGTTAAAAAAGGCAAAAAAATAAAGCTTTTCTATAAAGGTTATTTTTTGGATGGTACCTTGGTAGATTATACCCCGCACAACTGGGCTTTTGAGTTTATATACGGGCAAGAGGGGCAATTAATAGAGGGTTTGCGGCTTGCCTTATATAAGCTGAAAAAAGGTGAAAAAGCAAAAATTATATTACCTTCGCAACTCGCTTTTGGAAGTGATGGTAGTAGCAACGGAGCTATACCACCTTATACCCCATTAGTGTATCAAATAGAAATAGCAGACATAAAATAAACATGAAAAAAACAATTTTAATTACAACAGCAGCACTGTTTTCGTTAGTTGCTTGCAAAAGCAGCAAACATCCTGGTTACGAAGAAATATCAGGTTCATATTTTAAAGTAGATAAAAAAGGTGACGAAAGCAAAACCTTAAACAAAGGTGATGTGGTTTTTATGTCGCACACAATGACCACCGAAAAGGATTCACTTTTATTTAACTATAAAACTATGTTGCGCCCGGGTCAACCTTACGCTATGCGTTTAGATTTACCAAAATATAAAGGCGATATGTTTGAGATGATTTTAAAAATGCATCCCGGCGATAGCGCATCTTTTATGTTGCGTATAGATTCTATGTTTCAAAGATACTATCACCAACCAATTCCTAAATTTTTAGATTCTACCGGGTTTATCGTTTATCACGTAAGAATTGATAGCGTATATTCTTCTCAAAAGGTAGATGAAATTGAAAAGAAACAAAAAGCAGCACAAGCAGCTTTTATGGAAAAAGCAAAAACATCTGAAGATAGTTTGATGAAAAAATATCTTGCTGATAATAAAATTACCGAAAAACCTACTGCAACTGGTTTATACATAATTATAAAACAAAAAGGCAAAGGCGAAAAAGTTAAAAAAGGTGATAACGCCGAAGTAAATTACAAAGGCATGTTAACTAACGGACAAGTATTTGATGCGTCTGAAAAACATGATAAAGCATTTAGTTTTCCTGTTGGCATGCAACAAGTAATTCCTGCTTGGGATGAGGCTTTACAAACCATGACAGTGGGTACAAAGGCACTAATTATCTCTCCTTCTGCTTTAGCTTATGGTCCTAATGGTTCAGGACCAATTCCGCCATATTCTCCTTTGGTTTTTGAAATAGAAGTGGTAAAAATTAACCCTCCTCAACAAAATCCTGCTCAGGCTCAAAAATAAAAATCAACTTTTATCGTTATACTCAGATGAAAAAAATAATAACATTTGCATTAGTATTTGCTTCGCTGATTGCATCGGCTCAAAAAAAAACCAAACAAAAACTTTCTAAAATGGATCAAGAATTTTTAAAAACACAAGCTGACGGTTTATTTCTTAAAATGAACACTAACCGTGGCGATATTTATTTGCAATTGGAATTTGAAAAAATACCTATGACAACTGCAAATTTTGTTGGCTTGGCAGAAGGAACAATTAAAAACACAGCGAAAGCCGAAGGTGTACCTTTTTATGATGGATTAAAATTTCATCGTGTTATTCCTAATTTTATGGTACAAGGTGGCGATCCTCAAGGTACAGGTCAAGGTGGTCCAGGTTATAAATTCCCGGATGAGTTTGATACAACTTTAAAGCATAGCGGCCCGGGTGTATTATCTATGGCAAATGCTGGAGTAGGTACAAATGGTAGTCAGTTTTTTATTACACACGTTGAAACACCTTGGTTAAATGGTAAACATACTATATTTGGACATGTTGTAAAAGGACAAGATGTAGTTAACGCTATACAACAAAACGATACTTTAAAAACAGTAACCGTTCTTCGTAAAGGGAAAAAAGCGGAAGAATTTGATGCGGCTAAAGTATTTGAGTTTGAAAAAGGAAATGTATCTAAAAAGGCTGAAGAGAAAGCTAAAGCCGAACAAGCATCTATGGATAAAGTACTAAATGAAAAATATGCTAACGCAAAAACTACGGCAAGTGGTTTACGTTATATTGTAGAAAAAGAAGGAACGGGGGCATCGCCTTTAGCAACTAACCAAGTAACGGTACATTATACAGGTACATTGTTAGATGGTAAAAAGTTTGATAGTTCTGTTGACAGAGGCCAACCCGCTACATTTCCTTTAAATCGAGTAATTCCGGGTTGGACAGAAGGTTTGCAATTAATGAAAGTAGGTGGTAAAACTAAATTTATCATTCCTCCGGCATTAGGTTACGGTGCTAATGGTGCAAGTGGTGTTATCCCACCAAACGCATGGCTAATATTTGATGTAGAATTGTTGGACGTAAAATAATGCTTCGTTGCATTAGCATATCAACAGTATTCTTTTCTTATTTAATTTTACTTACTTCTTGTAAAAAGCAAAACGATTGCGATTGTATTAAATCGCGCGGCGCGCCTGTAAATGAAAATCGTGTTATAACCACACCATTTAGCACCCTTCATACTTTTGATAAAATAGAGGTTTATTATCTGCAAGATACAACAGTGACTACTTGTACGGTAAAGGTGTCAACGGGTAAAAACTTGTTATCTAATATTTCTACCGAGGTCAGTAATGGGGAACTTCAAATTAAAAACTTGAACAAATGTAATTTTGTAAGAAGTAATAATGATGTTACCGTTTATGTTACTGCCCCTCATGTACTTTCTTTTATTCAAGATGGTGTTGGCAATATATATAGTAACATCATCACACAAGATTCAGTAAGATACAATGTCAATAATTCTGGCGATATACATCTAAATTTAAATGTGCATTGGGTGTATGGTCGTTTATATGGTGTAGGCGATGTTTATCTTAATGGTGTTGGTCAGTATCATTTAGTAAATGCAGCCGGAGAATGTTTTATTAATGCACAAAATTTACAAACTTTTTATTCGTTTGTGGTTTATAATTCTACCGGTGAGGCTCACGTAAATGTATCAGATCAACTAGATACTGAAATTGATTATACAGGTAATCTTTATTATAGCGGCAGTGCTACTATAATAAATAAAACAGGTAAGGGTAGTGGCAAATTAATTAAAAATTAATGAAATATTTAATAAGATACTTTTCCCTTTCTTTTTTTTTATTAGCTGGTTTTTTGACTTTTTCGCAAAACGGCACGAAAAACCCGAAATCAGATTCTACAGAAGAATATGTAAACACAAACCAATTGCGATACGAAGACTGGATTTATGCGCCTAACATTAAAAGTGTTTTACTTTACGAGAGTTCTTTTATATTATCATCTCCTGTTATTGATTTTGATGGTGGGCAACAACTCTCGCTTAGTTTCGATGATTTAGATGCAGATAGCAAAACATATTATTATACATTGGTACATTGCGATGCGGCATGGAAGCCGTCTGATTTAATGCAGCAAGAGTATCTTAGCAATTATTTTGAGGAACAAATTCTTACCTATACTTTTTCGGGTGGAACTACACAAAAATATACACATTATACGTGGGCATTTCCTAATAATAATATGCGTATTAGTAAAACGGGTAACTATCTTTTAAAAGTGTATGTAAGTGGCGCAAAAGATAAACCTGTACTTACACGTAGATTAATGGTTTATTCGAGTAAAGTTGCCATCAAAGCAAACATTCATCAGGCTGCCGGTTCAGATGATTATATGAACAAACAAGAAGTTGACTTTAGTATTTTTAACCCCGGATATAACATCCCTCAATTTGCCGATTTAAAAGTTATCATACAACAAAATAACCGTTGGGATAATGCCATTTATAATCTTCAACCATTATACCTTAAACCCAGTGAATTGAGTTATGATTATGATGATGGCAGTAACACCTTTAATGGGGGTAATGAGTACAGGCCCGCAGTTTTTAAAAATTTTAAATTTGTTACTGCAAATACAGATAGAATGTATCGCGATTCTTTGCACAGCTGGCACGTAACCTTGTTGCCCGACGAGGTGAAAACATTTAAACGGTACTATCAAACGCAAGACATTAATGGGCGGTTTTTAATTACGGTTGAAGAGCGAGATAGCTCCCTAATTGATATATCGGCAGAATATGCTTATGTGAAATTTAATTTTCCTTTTGAGTTTCCGCAGGTTGATGGTGATTTTTATGTGATAGGAAATATGGTTGACAACCATTTTACTGCGGTAAATAAAATGACTTTTAACTATTTTAAGAAAACGTATGAATGTGAGTTGTACCTAAAACAAGGTTATTACGATTATATGTATGTTTTTTTACCCGATGGAAAACAAGCTGCCGAGACTAATCAAATAGAAGGCGACCATTGGGAAACGGAAAACGATTATACTATTTATGTTTATCACAAGCAACAAGGCACTTATTACGACCAACTAATTTGTGTGCAAAAATTTAATTCAACGCGTAAGTAATTTTTTTGGCTACACCCCACTTAGTTTCTAAAGTACCGTATATTTACAGCCATGTTAAAAGTATTTAAGTTTGGTGGCGCATCAGTTAAAGATGCTGCTGCTGTTAAAAATGCGGCATCAATAATAAAGCAGTTCACAAAAGATAATTTGCTTATTGTGGTATCGGCTATGGGTAAAACCACTAATAATTTAGAGCGATTGGTAAATGCCTATTTCTTTGATAAAGGAACTATGCAGGAAATTTTTGATGAATTAAAAACATTTCATTTCGATATTGTATCAGCCCTTTTTAAAGATAAATCAAGTGCTATTTATGCGCAATTAGAAAATGATTTTGTAGAGTTGTTATGGGCTATAGAGGATGAACCTAGTTCAACCTATAATCATCATTACGATCAAATAGTTGGTATGGGCGAAATTTTTTCAAGCAGAATTGTTTCGGCTTATTTTAATGAAGATGGAAGTGATTGCTTATGGCTTGATGCCAGAGGCATTATACAAACAGACAACACCTACCGAGAAGGAAACGTTGATTTTGAATTAACCCAACAGTTAGCCGAAAAAGATTTGCTGCCTTTACTTAAACAACATAAAGTTATTTTAACTCAGGGCTTTATTGGTGGCACAAGCGAAAACTTTACTACTACATTGGGCAGAGAGGGATCTGATTACACGGCCGCTATACTTGCATACAGCACCAATGCCGAAAGCGTTACCATTTGGAAAGATGTGCCGGGTGTGCTAAATGCTGATCCGAAATGGTTTAGTAACACACAAAAAATAGATGAGCTTACATATCAGGATGCTATTGAGTTGGCTTATTACGGGGCAACGGTAATCCATCCAAAAACAATTAAACCTTTACAAAATAAAAATATCCCACTTTATGTAAAATCTTTCATAGAGTCTGTTGCAGAAGGAACTGTTATAAAAGACAGTAACAAGCATTTACCTATACCATCCTTTATTTTTAAGGTACATCAAATGCTTATCACCATTTCTCCGCGCGATTTTTCTTTTATTGCCGAAGAGAATTTAAGTAAAATTTTTGCCCTGTTTCACCAACATCAGGTAAAAATAAATGTAATGCAGTTATCAGCTATTAGTTTTTCGGTTTGTGTTGATATGGATAATAAAAAAATACAACCTTTAATCCAAACCTTACAGAATGATTATAAAGTGTTGTATAATGATGAGTTGGAATTGGTTACTATACGTTATTACGACCAATCTACCATCGAGCGTGTTTGTGTAGACAAAGAAGTGTTGTTAGAACAAAAAAGCAGATATACTGTGCAATTAGTAGTAAGAAACACAAATTAATCCCCCATGTATATATATAACGTAACCATAAATGTTGATAATGCCTCGCACGATGAATGGCTGAAGTGGATGCAAGAATTTCATATTCCTGAAGTAATGAAAACAGGTTGTTTTATTGATCATCGTATACTTAAAGTGCTGAATGTAGACGATGAAGGTACCACATACTCGGTGCAATACACTTTTTTAAACATGAGCGATATGGAAGAATATAAACAAAAATACGCTTCGGCACTGCAAAAACAAACTATAGATAAGTTTAAAGATAAGTTTGTAGCTTTCCGTACTTTATTACAAATTATTTAAACCTAATACTATTGCAACCGGTTAGAGCAAAAAAACATTTAGGGCAGCATTTTTTAAAAGATGAACAAATAGCCAAAAACATTGTAGATGCTTTGTTGCAATCAACCGATTTGCCTTTAATTGAAATTGGACCAGGTACAGGCGTTTTAACCAAATATCTTATTGAGAAAGAAAAATTCTTTGCAGTAGATATCGATACAGAATCTATTGAGTTTTTAAAGAAAGTTTATCCAAAACATCCCGATAAAATTTTGTACGGCGATTTTTTGAAGATGAGCATGGATAATTTGTTTCCTGAAAAATTTGCCATCATTGGTAACTTCCCTTACAATATCTCTTCGCAAATAATGTTTAAAGTACTTGATTTGCGCGATAGGGTTGATGTAGTAGTTGGCATGTTTCAAAAAGAAGTAGCCGAGCGTATGGCAGAAGGACCGGGCTCAAAAGTGTATGGTATTTTAAGTGTGTTGCTACAAGCCTATTACGACATTGAATATTTATTTACTGTAGAGCCCGGTGCTTTTACTCCGCCACCAAAAGTAAAATCTGCTGTTATAAGGTTTAGAAGAAACGCCACACAAAAACTAAACTGCGATGAAAAATTGTTTTTTATTGTAGTAAAAACAAGTTTTAATCAGCGCCGTAAAACCATACGAAATTCTGTAAAGCCTTTGTTGCATGATGGATTTGATACTACCAGTAAATTGTTTGATAAACGCCCCGAACAATTAAGTGTAGCCCAGTTTATTGAGTTGACTCAAATAATTGAGCAACAGAGATTACCCTCTTAGTTTATAAGGCGAAAAAGAGTTTCTAATAAAACGTTTCAAATGCTTTACACAAACCTCAGGTTCTTCTAAAAAGCCCATGTGACCTGCTTTTTCAAGCAATAAAACATCTTTATATTTTGCTATTTCGGCTTGGTCTAATAGCGATTGCATAGGCAATAAATTATCATATTTACCTACAATAAATAAAATAGGGTAATTGGCAAAGTGTAACACCACATCTCTGCTTGGTCTGGTTTTCATTCCTTCAAGCGCGGCTATAATGCCTCGTTTAGTCGTTTTACGCGCAATTTTTTGAGTAAATAAAATTTCTTTTTTTAAATGCTTTAAATTTTTTGTGGCAAACAGATTATTAATGGTTGCTCTAACATATATATCTGTATTATTTTTCACAACCCTAATAGCTTTATCTCGGTCACGTTTTTTTTGCTCGTTATCTGCGTATGAAGTAGAATGAAATAAACACAAACCCCTCACAAAATCAGGAAACAATTCGGCAAAAGCCAAACTCGCATATCCACCCATGCTATGCCCAATCAGCACATATTTTTTCAAATGTAAATTATCCATAACGGCTTTAATAGCCTGTGCCATTACTTCCATACTGTGCACATAACCAAAACTATCGCTTTGTCCATGCCCAGGTAAATCAATGCAAATTATTTTAAACTGCTTTGCTAACGAGGTTTTTATCGATTCCCAAACATCTGTCGAGCCCAAAAAGCCATGCAACAAAACAACGGCCCTTCCTTTTCCGCTAACGGTATAAGCAATTTTTGCTTGTTTAAAATTTGCGTATCGGATATTTGGTTTTGTTTTCACAATCAAACAAAAATAAGCATTTGTAAAAACAATTAAGCTGATTAAATCTTTACATTTGTTTGGCAATTATTTTTTGAGATATGGCAGGTGTAAATAAAGTTATTTTGGTAGGTAATTTGGGTAAAGACCCTGAAATGCGCCGTTTAGATGGGGGAGTGGCCCGGGTAAGTTTTAGTTTAGCCACTACTGAATATTATAAAGACAAAGATGGCAACCGCATTGAACAAACCGAGTGGCACAACATAGTTATGTGGAGAACCATTGCTGAAAGTGCCGAACGCATTCTTAAAAAAGGTTACACTATTTATTTAGAAGGTAAAATACAAACCCGCAAATGGCAGGATAAAGAGGGGCAACAAAGAACCACAACCGATATAGTTGCTGAGACTTTTCAGTTAATCAGAAAGAGTGATGGAGCACCTAACCAGCCTTCAAGTGGAGGAAATCAGCCAATTCCTGTCGACGATTTACCCTTTTAAATAAGCTGTTGATAATAAATTTAAAAGCTCCGGTTTTATCTGTTGGGGTTTTTTATTTTTGAAAGATGAAAAAACTAATTTTCTATTGTCTGTTAACAGCTACTTTTTGTTTGACATCCTGTATTGGCAATGATGATGAAAATACATCAGCACCTAAACCAACAGCATATTATAAATTAAACTTCCCTGAGAAAAAATACAAAACCTACGATAGCATTTGTCCCTTTACATTTCAAACCCCTGTTTACTCTTTTGTAGAAAACGATAAAAGTAAAAACGCTCAACCGTGCTGGCTAAATATTATGTATCCGCTATATAGGGCACAATTGTATATTAGCTATAATGAACTTAAAAACGATTTGCCAAAACATTTAAACGATTCGCGTGAGCTAGCTATACGCCATCAAGTAAAGGCAAGTGGGTTAGACGAACAGGTTTTAATAAACGATTCGGCACATGTATATGGCTTGCTGTATGATATTTCGGGCAATAGTGCATCAGCTATACAATTTTATATAACCGACAGCACCAAACATTTTTTACGAGGTTCTTTATATTTTAATTGCCCACCTAATATCGATTCTCTAAAAATTGTAATCGATTATTTACGAGTTGATATTATGCAAATGATTAAAACATTTAAGTGGAAAGACGAGAAAATGAAATTATCGGATGCAAATAAACCACACTAAAAAAGAGCAGCTAAACAGAAGTGTTTGGTCAGGCGGCACAACTACGCAATTAGTCATCTATCCTAAAGAGGCCATTTATAAAAACCTGGATTTTAATTTTAGAATTAGTACCGCAACTATTGAAGTAGAAGAATCTACGTTTACTAGTCTACCCAATGTTTCTCGTGTTATTATGGTGTTAGATGGAGAGCTAACAATTCAACATAAAAACCAATACACAAAACAACTTAAAAAATTTGATACCGATATTTTTTCGGGGAATTGGAAAACGACCTCTATCGGCAAAGCAACTGATTTTAATATAATGACAAGGGGTTCGGCAAAAGCAACCGCATCGGGATTTACTTTAGCCGAGAAATCTAAAAAAGAACTCATTTTGAATAGCGACGTTATGGCTATTTATGTTTCAGCAGGGGAGATTGTAATAGAGCAATCATCAACTCAAAAAATAAATGCGAGTCAAGGTGATGTAGTACTTATAAGTAAAGAAAAAGTAAGCGAAAACTTTGTATTGCTTGCTCAAAAAACAAGCGATATAGCCATTGCCGAAATATATCTGTAAATGATTTTTTCAATAAAAAATTAGCCCTATATTTGCAGGTTACTTTTTTTTTATGAGCGAAGAAATTACGGAGCAAACCACCGAACGGAAATTATATCCGTATCAGCAATTAGCTGTAGATAACATTTATAAAAAATTAGCTGAGCTTCCGCCACATTCCAACTTGCTTTTTCAGTTACCAACAGGTGGTGGAAAAACCATCATCTTTTCTGAGATTGCTAAAAAGTACATTCAACAATTCAATAAAAAAGTTCTTATACTAACGCATCGTGTTGAGCTTTCTCAACAAACATCGGCTGTTTTAAGTTCAGTAAACATCCCTAACAAAACCATTAACAGCAGCGTAAAAATTTTAGATAAAAACGAACCTTATCTTGTATATACGGCTCTTATAGAAACCCTAAGTAACCGTTTGCACGATGAAGATAATTTGGAATTTTTACAGGACATTGGCTTGGTTATTGTTGATGAAGCGCACAACAATTCATTCAGAAAAGTATTTAAGCATTTTAAAGAAGTCAACATTTTAGGTGTAACGGCAACTCCGCTTAGCAGCAACAAAAAGCTTCCGTTAATGGATACTTATGATGCACTAATTATTGGAGAAACTATTCCTACGTTAATTGAAAGCGGTTATTTGTGTGAGGGGGTTACTTATTCGTACGATGTAAATTTATCATCGCTTAAGGTTGGTTACACAGGTGAGTTTACAACAGCTTCGTTAGAGATGTTATATAGTAATGCCATGATGCAAAGCAAATTAGTATCAGCTTACGAAGAAGTTTCTCTTGGTAAAAAGACACTTATTTTTAATAGCGGAATTATTTCAAGTCGTTTGGTTTACGAAGCCTTTAAAAAGAAAAATTATCCCGTAAAACATTTAGATAGTACATATAGCGATAAAGAGCGTTACGAAATTTTAGACTGGTTTCATAATACCAAAGATGCTATACTTACTTCGGTTAGTATACTTACGCATGGTTTTGATGAGCCTGAGGTAGAAACTATAATGCTTAATAGGGCTACAAAATCGCTTACCCTGTATCATCAAATGATTGGGCGTGGTAGTCGAATTACACCAGGTAAAAAACAATTTAAAATTATTGATTTAGGAAATAATTCGCGTCGTTTTGGTTTGTGGCAAATGCCAATTGATTGGAACCATGTATTTATAGCGCCGCATATGTACTTAGAGCAACGTTATAAAGACGAGTGGGATTATGAAACCGAGCGTGATTATGATATGCCTGAAGAAATTAAACAGCGCTTTATCAACTCGCACGACGAAGAATTTATTGTGCGCGATAAGTACATGCATTGTTTAAAGAAAGGTTTAAAACCTCAGGTTGTTTTAGATCAATCCTTAGAAGAGCATTACGGGAAAATAAAAGATAACGCCTCTTGTTTTGAAGAGGGCACTGAGCTTGTACATTTGTTGCAAGAAGAAATAAAGTACCGTGTTAAGCAATTTGCAAAATGCATTAATGCTACACAAAACTATACCGATTGGCAGTACCAAAATTATTTAACCCGATTAAATAGAAAAATAGTTATTCTATTTGAAGAATAAACCTAAAACTCATTTATCTTTTTCAGTTTTAATCTAAAAAAGCACTAATTTCGTGCCCTTATATTTGGGTTTTACCGAAAAAAATGGATTTATCATACCAACATAAAATTAAAGAACTTAAAGAGGAGATAGCTTTTCTTAAGCAAGAAAATCAAAAGCTAAAAATTTTAAAACACACTACCAATCAGCCAACAGTAAAAGTTCCAAAACCAGTACAACCTGTTTTTAGTAAAGCCGAGAAATTAGTAGGCGATTATTTTAGTTCATTAAAATTCAATCCGTCCAAAGGGTGTATCGAAATTAATAAAGAGCGTTATATTTTGGTGCGTGCTTCAGCTTTATCGCATGAGTTTTTAAATAGCATTAAGCATTTATATAAAGACCGTGGAGAGGAAGAAGCACTTAGTATTGGCAAAAACCTTTTATTCGATTTATCGCACGTTTTAGGTTTAGAAGATGCCCGCAGTTTTCATAAAAAAATGAAGTTAAAAGATCCTATTAGTAAACTATCTGCGGGTCCTGTGCATTTTGCTTATACCGGTTGGGCTTTTGTAGATATTTTACCTGAAAGTAGTCCAACTCCAGACGAAAACTTTTTTATTAAATACCACCACCCTTATTCTTTTGAGGCTGATTCATGGATAAAATCAGGTAAAAAGTCTGAAACCGCTGTTTGTATTATGAATGCAGGTTATTCAAGTGGTTGGACGGAGGCTAGTTTTAATATGCCTTTAACAGCTGTCGAAATTTCCTGTCGCGCAAAAGGCGATAAACACTGTACTTTTATTATGGCCCCTCCGCATAAAATAGATAGTTATCTTCCTAAAAGTAATAATAAAAAAAGCAAACATGCTATCGAAATCCCATCTTTTCTTGAACGGAAAAAGGTAGAGGAAAAATTAAATTCATCACTTGCTGAAAAGGAGTTTTTATTGAAAGAAATCCATCACCGAGTAAAAAATAATCTACAAATAATTAGTAGTCTGCTTAACCTCCAAGCCCAAAGCATTAACGACCCCGTTACTAAAGAAAAATATACCGAAAGCATTGGCCGTATTAAATCAATGGCAATCATACACGAGTTATTATATCGTTCAAAAAACTTATCTACTATTGAAATTAAAGACTATCTAGATGAGTTGGTGTCATACATTACCAGCACATACAGTGTAGATAAAAACATTACCGTTAATTTAAAGGTTAAGGTTCAACAAAAATTTATTGAACTTGATAAAGCTATTCCTTGCGGAATTATAATTAACGAATTATTATCTAATGCATTTAAATATGCTTTTAAAAACAAGAAAAAAGGCACCATAAACATTTCCTTTAAGGAAGTAGAAAAACAGTATAACCTTATTGTTTCAGATAATGGAGTAGGTTTTGCCAATGCAGATAATATAAAACAAATTGATACACTAGGTTTGCAACTGGTTCACTCTTTAATAGGGCAATTAGGAGGCACTTTAAAAACCGAAACTCAAAAAGGAACTACATTTAACATCCATTTTTAATAAAAAAGCCGCTTTTAATTAAATTTTCACATTTCAAGCGGTTTTTTATCTTTGCACACTTTAATTTTATATAAGCTATGAGCGTATTAGAAAGAATTCGTAACAAAACGGGCCTATTAGTTGGTATCATTGCCGTTGCCCTTATTATTTTTGTGTTAGAAGGAGCCCTTAATTCAGGCAGATCTTTATTTGGAACTAACGAGCGTACAGTGGGTACAATTGCGGGTAAAAACATTGATTATAATGAGTTTCAGGCGAAATTAAGTGCTGCTATACAAGCCTACGAGCAAAACGGACAAAAGGTTGACGAGCAAACCAAACAAGGCCTTGTTGACCAAGTATGGGGCGAGTTTTTAGCTAATAACGTGTTAAAAGTAAACTACGCTAAGGCTGGTGTAAACATTAGTGAAGATGAGTTATATGATTTAATGATTACACATCCACATCAAATTGTAGTCAGTCAGCTTACTGATAAACAAACGGGTAAGGCTTATCCTAACTTTGCAAAACCTGATGGAACGCTTGACCCGGCTAAATTAGCAGGGTTTGCACAGCAAATGACTCCTGAGCAAGAAGCATATTGGAAAAAAGTAGAAGATTATGTACACGATACACGTATGGCCGAAAAATATAACAACTTGCTAAAAAAAGGATTATATATTACTGAGGCTGAAGGTAAAGCAGAATATGAAAAACAAAGTACTTCATACAATGTAACTTATGTAGCTAAACGTTACAGTACCGTATCAGATTCATCTGTAAAAGTAAGCGATGATGATATCCAAAATTATTATAGCAATCACACCTACTTCTTTCAAAATCCTGAAACTACCCGTAAAATTGATTATGTAGCTTTTGATGCTTATGCAACACCTGAAGATATAGCTGATATTAAAACTCAATTAGCAGATATTGCTAAGGATTTTAAAAACAAAAAAACAATGGCTGAAGATTCTGCTTTAATGCAGGCAGAAAACGAAAACAATACAGTTGATATCGGTTTATTCAAAAAGAACATGATTAGTCCTGAAGTAGACTCTACTATTTTTACTGCCGAAAAGGGTACTGTTTATGGTCCTTTTCAAGAAAACAATCTTATCAAGGTTATTAAATTAGAAGATAAAGTTAACATGCTTGATTCTGCTAAAGTTCGCCATATTCTAATTTCTTATGCAGGTTCTGGTGCAGCACCAGAAGTTAAACGTACTAAAGAGCAAGCTAAAAAAATGGCAGATAGCTTATTAGCTTTACTTAAAAAAGACGTTAAAAAATTCCCTGAGTATGTAAAAAACTTCTCTGATGATGGTGGCAAAAAAATGCCTCCTACAAAAAAAGAAGGAGAGACCTATATGGGTAAAGATGGTGATTATGGATGGTTAAACGAAAAAAGTGGTTTTGTTGAATCTTTCAAAAACTTTGGTTTAGAGGGTAAAAAAGGACAGCTTGGAGTAGTTGAGTCTCAATTTGGTTATCATATTATGGAAGTTATGGATGTAAGTAAAGGCACCATGACAAAATACAAATTGGCAACCATTCAACGTAAAATTCAACCAAGCGAAAAAACGCTTAACAATATAAACCTTAAAGCCAGCGAGTTTGCAGGTAAATATAATACAGGCGAACTTTTTGATAAAGGCATAGAAGAACAAAAATTAAATAAACGCTTAGCTGATAATATTAAAGAAGGCGACAAACAAGTACCGGGCTTAGAAAATCCTAAAGAACTAATTCGTTGGATGTATCAGGCTAAAAAAGGAGATATCTCTCAGGCTTACCAATTCGGTAACCGTTTTATTGTGGCAAAATTAAGTGATACCAAAGACAAAGGCACTGCACCACTTGAGCAGGTGAAAGATGAAGTAATCTTAAAAGTTAAGCAAGATAAAAAAGCTGAAACCTTTATGAAAGAATTTGATGCGAATCTTTCTGGAGCTAAAACACCTGATGACTTAGCTTCTAAAATGAAACTAGCAGTAGAGAAAATGGATGGGCTTGTGTTTAGCAGCTATAGCGTAACCGGACTTGGTAAAGAAGATGTTATGTGTGGCGCTGTAAATGCTTTGAAACCTGCTACTTTATCTAAAGCATTAAAAGGTCAAAACGCGGTTTACGTAGTTTACGTGGCAGAAAAAAAACCAACTACTGCTGCTTATTCAAAAGCGGTACAGTCGGGCATAAACCAATCTCTTTCATCACGTGTAGATTATGAGGCTTACGAAGCTCAAAAAACACTTGCTGGCATTGAAGACCACAAAGCAAAATTTGATTTTTAAGTAAGATGAAAATCTTGTAAAAGCCTGCTAAGATTAATTAGCAGGCTTTTTTGTTTAGGCTATAATCTCTTATATAAAAGCATAAAAAATTTGGCATTTTTAATTAAAATGGTATCTTTGCCCTCCCTTTTTGGGATTAAAGATGGCAGATAAGCAGTTTATTATCCGCTTAAACGGATTAGAAGTTGGAAATCATCTTTATGAATTTAAGGTAACGGATTCGTTCTTTGAGACACGCGATTATTCAGACATACAAGGTGCTAACGTAAAAGTTTCGGTTGAATTGCTAAAGCAAAATTCAGTTATAAACTTAACTTTTACTATTAGTGGAACATTACATGTTTTATGCGACAGATGCGTAAAACCTTATGATGTGGAGATTGATTCGGTTGAAAAAATGCATCTGCGTTTTGGAGACCCGGATGAACCACACGCCGAAGATGTTTTTGTTTTGCCTCACGGCGAAAACGAATTGGATATATCGTCGCCGCTTTTTGAGTTTATAACTCTTGCATTGCCCGCACGTTTAGTGCCTTGCGAAGAAGATAAAAACTTTAAATGCGATTTTGAAACATTAAATAAATTAAACGACATTTCAGTAGATGAACCCGAGCAGAAGCCCGAAAACACTACTTGGGATAAACTAAAAAACATAAACTTTAATAATAACTAAAAAACAATAAGTCATGCCAAATCCTAAACGACGCCACTCGAAAGCCCGCACACGTAGCCGCAGATCTACTTATAAAGGTGCTGCCCCAACGCTTGGCGTTGACCAAACAACTGGTGAAGCCCATTTATGGCACCGTGCACATTGGCACGAAGGCAAACTTTACTATAAAGGTAAAGTGGTAATGGAAAAAACCGTAAAATAGAAAAAACTAAAAATCAATAAAAACAGACCAAAAGTCTGTTTTTTTGCTTTAAAATCGTTTTTTTTAACAAAAAACACTCAATTTCATGTTAAAAACTTAATATTTTTTGGTAGGTTTTTTATGAAAAAATTAGTTCCTTAGCCGCCGATTAAAATTTTTATTTAGCATTAAAAGTGAAGATAGGATTAGATATAATGGGAGGCGACTTTGCCCCAAATAACGAGCTTGAAGCAGCTGTTTTAGCCTCAAAAGAATTACCACCTCATATAAAAATAGTGCTTTTTGGCGATAGCAATATTGCCAAAAAATACTTTACCGAAAAAGGAGCAGACCCCAATATTTTCGAATACGTTCATACTACTGATGTTATTCAAATGGGCGAACATCCTACTAAAGCTTTAAGTCAAAAACCAAACTCAACTATAGCCTTAGGATTTAAGTATCTTAAAGAAAATGCCATACAAGGTTTTATAAGTGCCGGTAACACAGGTGCTATGATGGTGGGTGCTATGTTCTCAGTAAAAGTGGTGCCGGGCATTATTCGCCCAAGTATTGGCACCATTCTACCAAAACTTAATGGCTCACTTGGTTTTATGCTTGATGTAGGTACAAATGCCGATTGTAAGCCTGATGTATTATATCAATTTGGTATTTTGGGCTCTTTATTTGCTGAGCATGTTTATAAAATAAACAAACCGCGAGTTGCCCTTTTAAATATAGGCGAAGAGGCCGAAAAGGGTAATTTGGTATCTCAAGCAGCTTATAACTTAATGAAAGAAAGCAAAGACTTTAATTTTGTGGGTAATGTTGAAGGACGCGATTTATTTAATGAAAAAGCAGATGTTGTTGTTTGCGAAGGGTTTACCGGCAATATTGTTTTAAAAGCTTGCGAATCTTTTTATGGGATGCTTAAACGTAAAAATAAATCGGATGAATTTTTCGATAGATTTAATTACGAAATATATGGTGGTACGCCTATACTTGGCATTAACTCAACCGTAATTATTTGCCATGGTATATCATCTCCACTTGCAATAAAAAACAGTTTATTATTAGCTAAAGAAATTTCAGAAGCTAATCTACCTGATAAAATAAAAGAAGCATTTAACTAATTATGATAAGAGCCGCCATAACTGCTGTTGCAGGCTACGTACCCGATTATATTTTAAGCAACCAAGAATTGGAAAAAATGGTTGATACTACGGATGAGTGGATTATCAGTCGTACTGGCATTAAAGAGCGTCGCATTTTAAAAGAACCGGGTAAGGCCACATCAGATATGGCAAGTGCAGCCGTATTAGAGTTGTGTAGAAAAAGAGGGATATCGCCCAAAGAAATTGATTTACTTATTTGTGCTACGGTTACACCCGATATGGTTTTTCCGGCAACAGCCAATATTATATGCGATAAAATAGGTGCTACCGAAGCTTGGAGTTATGATATTTCAGCTGCTTGTAGTGGCTTTATATACAGCTTAGTTACAGGTGCACAGTTTATACAAAACGGTACATATAAAAAAGTAGTTATTGTAGGTGCTGATAAAATGAGTTCCATTTTAGATTATGAAGACCGCTCTACTTGCGTAATTTTTGGAGATGGGGCAGGTACCGTTTTATTAGAACCGGCCACTGACGATAATGGCATCCAAGATTTTATTTTAAAAACCAATGGTGCCGGCAGACAACATTTACATATGAAAGCGGGTGGGTCATTAATGCCTGCATCGCACGAAACGGTAGATAAAAAATTACACTTTGTTTATCAAGAAGGGCAACCTGTTTTTAAACATGCTGTTTACAATATGGCTGAAGTATCAGTAGAAATTATGCGGCGCAACAATTTAAAGTCAGAAAACATCAGTTACTTGGTTTCGCATCAGGCAAATAAACGCATAATTGAAGCTACTGCTGAGCGTATGGGACTTGGTGCTGACAAAGTGCTTATGAACATAGAACGCTATGGTAATACAACTGCTGGCACTGTTCCGCTTCTATTATGGGATTACGAGAAAAAATTTAAAAAAGGAGATAGCCTTATTCTTTCTGCTTTTGGCGGAGGATTTACATGGGGGGCTATCTGGTTAAAATGGGCATATTAATTTAGAAGTAAAAAATAGAAAACACAACACAACAAATAAGTACATCAACTAACAAGTAAAACAAATAATCATGAAACTAACCGAAATCCAAGATTTAATAAAGTTTGTAGCTAAGTCGGGTGTAAGCGAAGTAGAGCTTGAAACCAAAGAGGTTAAAATTGTAATAAAAACCCCGGCCGGTAAAAAAAATGAAGCTCAAGTTGTGTATCAACAAGCAGCTCCGCAACAATATATGCAACAAGCTCCGCAACAGCAGGCATTTCAGCAAGCTCCACAACAGCCTGCTGCCGAGGCTAAAGCTCCTGTTGCAGCTACACCAGCCGCAGGTAACGATGATAGTAAATATGTAACCATTAAATCACCAATGATTGGTACATTCTATCGTTCTGCTGGTCCTGATAAACCTTTGTTTGTTAACGTAGGCGATGAGGTTGGTGCGGGCAAAGTGGTTTGCATTATTGAAGCCATGAAACTGTTTAACGAAATTGAAAGCGATATAAAAGGTAAAATTGTAAAAGTGTTGGTAAACGATGCTACCCCGGTAGAATACGATCAACCACTTTTCTTGATAGATCCAACAGCTTAATTAATTTGTTATTTACTTATTTGATAATCTGAAAATGCAAAATTTTCAAATAAGTAAGTTTTTAAATCAACTAATTTTCAAATCATCAAATTAAAAAATAGATGTTTAAAAAAATATTAATTGCCAATCGCGGAGAAATTGCATTGCGTGTTTTACGTACTTGCAAAGAAATGGGTATAAAAACGGTTGCCGTTTATTCTACCGCCGATAAAGATTCATTACATGTTAAATTTGCCGATGAGGCTGTATGTATTGGCCCACCACCGAGTAAAGAAAGTTACTTAAACATGGCAAGCATTATTGCTGCTGCCGAAATTACAAATGCCGATGCTATACATCCGGGCTACGGTTTTTTATCAGAGAACGCTAAGTTTTCTGAAATATGCCGTCAGAATAAAATAAAATTTATTGGTGCTTCGCCCGAAATGATTAACGCTATGGGCGATAAAAGTAACGCAAAAGCAACCATGATAAAAAGTGGCGTGCCTTGCGTGCCTGGTTCAGAAGGATTATTAGATAGTGTTGAACAAGGAATAATACTCGCCAAAGACATTAAGTATCCTGTCATCATAAAGGCTACTGCAGGTGGTGGTGGTAAAGGCATGCGCATTATTTGGAAAGAAGAAGATTTTCAAGCAGCTTGGGATAGTGCTACACATGAGGCTACTGCAGCTTTTGGTAATGGTGCTATGTATATGGAAAAATATATTGAAGAACCTCGCCACATTGAAATTCAAATTGTGGGAGATCAGTATGGAAAAGCTTGTCATTTAAGTGAGCGTGATTGTTCGGTACAACGTCGCCATCAAAAATTAGTAGAAGAAACACCTTCACCATTTATGACGCCTGAGTTGCGTGATGCTATGGGAGATGCTGCTGTTAAAGCTGCTTTATCTATAGGGTATGAAGGTGTAGGTACAATTGAATTTTTAGTTGATAAGCATCGTAATTTCTATTTTATGGAAATGAACACGCGTATACAAGTTGAGCATCCAATTACTGAAGAAGTTATTGATTATGATTTAATACGTGAACAAATATTAGTTGCTGCCGGAGTTCCTATTTCCGGTAAAAATTATTATCCGCAATTACATGCTATTGAGTGCCGTATTAATGCCGAAGATCCATTTAAAAACTTTGCGCCATCTCCAGGTAAAATTACTACGTTACACACGCCTGGTGGTCATGGAGTACGTGTAGATAGCCACGTGTATAGTGGGTACACTATACCGCCAAATTATGATAGCATGGTTGGTAAACTAATTACAGTTGCACAAACACGTGAAGAGGCTATTGCAAAAATGTATCGTGCGTTAAGCGAGTATGTTATAGAAGGGGTAAAAACAACTATTCCATTCCATTTAAAATTAATGCAAAATGAAGATTTTAAACAAGGAAACTATACTACCAAGTTTTTAGAGACTTGGGATTTTAAAGAATAAAAGTTAGTGTCAGAAAAAAAAACTATTGAATTTCTGCCGCAGATAGATGGCTTGCGATTTATTGCCGTTTTTGGTGTAATGATTCATCATTGGGTTGTTCAGGATTTTTCAAATAGTTTTATTTTTAAAAACATTCCTTTCGGTACTGGCGTTAATTTGTTTTTTGTAATTAGTGGTTTCTTGATAACATATATTCTATTAAAGAAAAAAGATGAGATTGCTGAAAATAAAACGTCTTTTTTACATGAAATAAAAAACTTTTATGTAAAAAGAACACTTCGAATTTTCCCAATTTATTATCTTGTTATTATTTTACTTTGCATATTTTCTTACTCTGGAATCAAAGAATATTTAGGATACTTAATAACCTATTCTATTAATTGGTTTATGGTTTTTAAGGGTGTTTATATTGGAAACAGAACACACTTGTGGTCGTTGGCAGTAGAAGAGCAATTTTATTTAATTTGGCCTTTTTTAATTTTTATGACACCTAAAAGGTGGATTTTAGGGCTTAGCATTTTTGCTGTTTTGTTGAGTTTAACCAGCAAAATTTATTTTTTATATTTCACATCTTATTGGATGGGGGTTAACGGAGCTACCTTTTCCTGTTTTGATGCCTTGGGCTTAGGGGCTTTAATTGCTTATTTGCAAAAGACAAGAATACAACCATTTAAATCCACACTTTATAAACTTTATCTATTAATTAGTATAGTTATATATGTATTGTTATTTGTAAGTCCTGGATTTCTCAATCAAGAATTACACACATTACTTTTAAATTTTGCAACTGCAGTTGTTTTCTTTTTTGTTATTTCAATAGCAGCTAATAATGGGTTTGGTGGAAATTTCAAATCCTTTCTTGAAAATAAAACTGTTTTATACTTAGGTAGAATAAGTTATGGCTTGTATTTATACCACGCTTTTGTGCCGGATATATACTATAGCTGTATAATGAGATTTTTCCCAAAACTAACAGGCGATGCAGATTTGTTTGTTTTATTTTTTATTCTTTCTGTTTTATTAGCAAGTATTTCTTGGTACTTAATTGAGAAACCAATTTTAAATTTAAAACGATACTTTCAATAAATTTTTTTTCGTAGCCGTAGTGTTGGCATAATAACTTCGGTTTGCGATTTTTTAAATGTGTTATCGGAGTAAATTAACGCTCGCTAAATAAACTAAGTTTATTTCTTTATCATTTTTTCGTTTTTAAATACGGGAAGCGATTCTTTAAATTGTTTATTGGATTTTCCATGAATTTCCACGATAGATGTGCCATGGCAAAGGTTATAAAGTAAAACACAATAACTGCTGTATATTTACTTGTAATGTCTATTCCTATTTTGCCTGATAAATAACCCCAAAAGAAATTAGGCACAAATAAATGAAATATGTATAAGCCATAAGAAATCTTACCGGAATAAACTACAAACTTATTTTCGAGAATATATTTAAATATACCTGTAAATTTATTTTGTGACGCATAATTTATAATAAATGCAGACATTAAAGCAAAAAGTATATCATCAAGAATGGCGTGTAGCCATGTTATATCTTTTAAAAAGCTTAAATAGTGAATAGAAAAATACACAAATACACTACCAATGACCCATCCAAATTTCGAAAAATAAGAGATAATATTTTTCCTATAAATATTCCAATAAGAAACCAAGGCTCCTATACCTAAAGCGTGCATGCAACTAAGGGTAAAGTAAGAATTGGCCATCCATTTATCAGGAAAATTAATGAACAAATAAATTTTTGTCAGTAAAGAAAGGCCAATCAAACCTATGATTATTTTTTCGCTGTGTTTTGTTGGAAGTAAAATTATAATCCATGGCCAAAACAAATAAAATTGCTCTTCTACTGCCAACGACCAAAAATGATTAAAGTCTCCAACAAAAACGTTATTAATGGCTTGGTATATATTGGAAGAAAATGTAACCAACCATGGAAAAATTTCGCGCGTATTTTTATAATTAATAAAAAAAAGAAAAAAAATTGTTGCAAAATAAAGTGGAAATATGCGAAGCACCCTTCGCATATAAAAGGATTTTAAAAGTGTTGCTTTAGGAATAGAAATTTCTACAGCTTTAATTTTATTACGCAACAAAATATCTGTAATTAGATATCCGCTAAGTACAAAAAATAAAATAACTCCATTGCTAAAAGGGAAACCTTGAACTATTGGTTTATTAATTTGCCATTGTAACCAATGCCCAATCATTACCGATAGGATAGCAAAAAACCTGAGACCATCAAGTTGAATAATATAGGCGTTATTTTGATTTTTTATTTCACTCATAATTATGGAAGGCCTATTTGTAAAGGGCTTAGCTTTATAGTGCCAATATCGTATATAGGTACACCATTTTCAGTAGTTATTTTAATGCCATCCCAATCAAAATTTGCCCTGTAAAAACTCATTAATGTAGATGAAGCAATAAAGTGATATATTTTAAAATTACCATAAACAATAAATGACCCATCTTCTTTGGTAAAAGTCAAATTCGATTCTCCATAATATTGATTCCAAACTACCACGTTTCCACCAACGATAGGCTGTCCTGTTTTTCTATCAATTAATTTACCCTTAACCGCAAATTGGTTTAAACCATCATAATTATAGTAATTATCTCGGCAACTGCATTCCCCTGTTTTTTTGTTTGGGTTAAAGTTTTTAAATACGTAACCCGCTGGTTTTACGGTTCCGTTGACAATAAGGTCTTTGTTACTTGTTTTAGTAGTTCCCTTATTATTAAGCAATCCTAAAAAATTAGATTGAAACTGATGCCATTCAACGTCTTTATATTGCCACCACGAAAAACCACTTGCTCCACAATTTATAGCATGCTGGATAAATTTTTCAGTATACATTTTTTGCACATCGTAACTAATAGAATCATTATCTGCCGAAAACCCTGTTTCTCCAATAATCCAAGGTGTTTTCACATATCTGCCATACCAGGTAATTTCATTTTCTACTTCGCCTTTATGAAATTCGTAAGGATGTATAGAAAGGAAATCAACATCCAAAATGTTAGGGTCCCACTCAAAAACCTCTCTGGTGCCGGTTAATCCAATTGTAAACAGATGATTAGGGTCACACTCTCCACGAGTTTTTTTCCATTTTTTTACTATCCTATAAACATTTTCTTTCTTTCTTTCTTTCGCATCAAAGTACAAGGGTTCATTAAAATAATCCCAAGCGAGTATAGCTTTTTCGTTTTTAAATCTTGATAAAAGTGCAGCCCAATATTTTTCAGAAACTGCATTTTCATCAGGAAACGAATTAATTAAAACAATAGCTTTAATCCCCAGTTCATTAAGGATATTAAACATATCAGACAAAGCTTCAAAATATTTGTCAAGGCTTTTACCTTCAAATGCTACATATTTAGTTAATGAGTCGGTTGTGTTAGCCCGTTTTCCGGCAATATTATTATCAATCCCATACTCTCCAATACCAACTAAACGCACAGTATTAAACCCAAGGTCTTTTATCATTTGCATGTCTGCTTTAAACCTCAAATTACCTGCCTTTTTAGTGTAGGGGTCTTTATCTTCATAGGCTATGTTGGGGCCAACCCAAAGGTCGTTACTATCAGCTTTTAATAAGGAGCTGTAATTCAAAATTATAGGATAAAAATCTTTACCGCTTAATTTAAAATCCTTCCCTTCCATATAAACAAACCCACTTTCAGCCTTTTTTGCATCATTACATGACGAAAAAAATAAAACAGACAGGCATAATAAAAAAATACAAATAACGATTTTACGACAGAACTGTATATACATGCAAAATATTTGGTTTGCCAAAAATAGCAATTTACAATTAAACGCAAAGTGATTATAAAGATTGCTTGATTCTTAGCAAATTAAGCTTATTCTTTTAATAAATACACGAAACATAAAAACAGCAATTTTTTTAAATATATGGATATAAAAGAGACTAATATAACTATCTTTATGCTCGTTTATTTAACCATCAAAGTATTGTGTCATCTAACAAAAAAAAATTATCTATTGTTATCCCTGCTTATAATGAAGCACGGACAATTCATTTGATTTTAAATAAAGTTTTAGATGTTGCACTAATAAATGATATAGAAAAAGAAATAATCATTGTAAATGATTTCTCTACTGATAACACTAAAGAGGTGGTTGAACAATATATAGCAACGCATCCAACAATCAATTTTCAACTTTTCAATCAAGAATTTAATCAAGGTAAAGGAGCTGCTTTACACAAAGGAATTTCAATAGCTACAGGAGATTATCTGATTATACAGGATGCTGATTTAGAATATGACCCTAATGAATATAATATTTTGTTGCGCCCTATTATTGAAGGACATGCCGATGTAGTATATGGTTCAAGATTTATGGGAGGGAAGCCACATCGTATATTGTTTTTTTGGCATAGCATAGGTAATAAATTCCTTACGTTCTTGTCTAATATGCTTACTAATTTAAATTTAACAGATATGGAAACTTGTTATAAGATTTTTCGTACTGAAATTATTCAGAAACTTTATTTAAAGGAAAAAAGATTTGGGTTTGAACCTGAAGTTACTGCAAAAATATCTCGTATTCCAAAAATCAGAATTTACGAAGTAGGAATTTCATATTATGGTCGTACTTATGAAGAGGGAAAAAAAATAGGAATGAAAGATGCGATTAGGGCTTTATATTGTATGATAAAATATAAATTTTTTGACCGTAAACTTTTTAATAACTAATCTACAAAACATCCATGCGATTTAAATTAGTAAACAGTATTTTTTTTGTTGCTTTATTAGTTTGTTTTTTCTCAAAATGTTCTTCTAATATAGCTTCAAATAACAATAAATCAGATACTAATTTGGTAAAAGATAGTGCCTACGACGTTTTTGTTGTGGCGGGGCAGTCAAACACATATTGGGGTCAAGGTTATGACTCAATTAAAGATAAAGAGGTTGAGGGTATATATCAATTAGGAAGGCTTGCGCCAAACGATTTGAAAATAATTCAGGCAAAAGAACCATTACATCATTTTAATCCCAAGGCCGATAGAATAGGTTTTGCTTTAACCTTTGCAAAACTATATCAAACATATATTCAAAAAAAGAATGATATTTTAATTATCCCTTGTGGAATGGATAACACAGGATTTGATGGTGAGGGTTGGCATAGAAAAGATTTTTTATACGATAATGCCATTAGTAGAATTAATTATGTATTTAAAAAATATCCGAAAAGCAATTTAAAGGCCATACTATGGCATCAAGGAGAAAAAGATGTTAATTATAAAAACTACCAAAGAGATTTAGATACGCTTATAGCACAATTTCGTAGAGATATAATTGGGGCTAATAAAACTACGCCTTTTATTTTAGGAGGAATGGTACCATATTGGACTGAGTTAAAACCTGAACGAAAACACCAACAACAAATCATTAAAGAAACTGTAAATCGCATACCGGTAACTGCATATGTAGACCCTTACTTGCCTCAAAAAATACAGAAACCCAATAATAACCAAGATACCTTGCATTATAATGCTGACGGACAAAGAGAGATGGGTAAACGTTATTTTGAAGTCTATAAAAATCTGGTTAAAAACAGTAAATAAAATTTAACTCTTATTTTTCTATTATTTCGTGACTTTTGTTCGATATAAAGCTCGTTACCTTTTAAAAATCTTCTACATTTGTTGGCGTTTAAACAAAACGAATACACTAACTAAAAAACAAATAAAGAATCATGATTAAAACAAAAAAAATAATTAGCGCAATAGCCATAGCCGCTTTAGGCTTTGGTAGCTTAAATGCACAAGCACAACAATTAAAGGTTCCGGCACCAAGCCCATTACAAACATTAAAACAAAATTTTGCATTAGGTGATGTAACTATCGAATATTCTCGTCCGGGTGTTAAAAGCCGTGTTATATTTGGCGACGTAGTTCCTTTTGGAAAAATTTGGCGTACTGGAGCTAATGCAACAACAAAAATTACTTTTTCTGACGATGTAAAATTAGAGGGCAATGATGTAAAAGCAGGCACGTATGGTTTATATACTATTCCAAATAAAGATAGCTGGGATATTATGTTATACAAAGACCTTACTTTGGGCGGAGATGTAGCTGAATATAAACAAGAAAATGAAGTATTACGTTTTAAAGTAAAACCAACTACTTTAACTAACAAGATAGAATCATTTACCATGAATTTAGGAGACATTACTGCTACTTCCGCGAATATAGAGCTGTTGTGGGAAAACACAGCTGTTGCTATAAAGCTTACTACTGACATAGATGCTAAAGTGATGAAAAACATTGAAACTACATTGGGTAAAGATAACCGCCCGTATTTTCAGGCAGCCAGTTATTATTTTGACAATAATAAAGACTTAAAACAGGCGTCAACTTGGGTAGATAAAGCTTTAGAACAAAACCCAAAAGCATTTTACATGATGTTGTTAAAAGCAAAAATTGCTTATAAACAAGGCGATAAAGTAAATGGTAAAGCCAGTGCAGAAAAAACAATTACAATGGCTACCGAAGCTAAAAACGATGATTATGTAGCTATGGCTAAAAAGTTATTAGCTGATAATAAATAATCAAACAAATTAGTTCTATAAAGGAAGCCTCGTATTTATACGAGGCTTTTTATTTTGCAGTAGGTTTAACTAATACTTTTTGCAAAACGAACGCGACCCCCATTACCAATAAACAGCCTATAACATTTAACCATAAAAAAGAAATTATATCTGAGATATAAATGGCAATAACAAAAACCTCTGTAGTTATAGCAGCATAAAAAACAGCTTTACCACCAATTTTTTTCATATAAAAAGCCACTAAAAAAATGCCCAAAATAGTTCCATAAAATAAAGAACCCAATACATTAACAGCTTCAATTAAACTGCCTAGTTTGCTTGCAAACATAGCTGTGGCAATACAAAAAAGCCCCCAGCCGAATGTAAACCAACGCGATGCTTTAAAGTAGTGCGTTTCGGTTTGTTCTTTTACCCACATACGTTTATATAAATCAATAACGGTAGTAGATGCCAATGAATTTAATGCCGCTGCAATGCTGCCCCAGGCTGCTAAAAATATCATAGCAATTAATAAACCAATTAAACCGCGCGGAAGGTTTTGTACAACAAAATATAGAAAGATGTAATTGGTATCATTTGTGTCGGCAGTTTTATCTGCTTTTTTCATTATAGCAACAGCATCTGCTCGTATAGTTTTTGTTTGCTTTTCAATTTCCTTTAAAGAGGCTTGAGTATTGCGAATTTGCGACTCATTTTTTTGATGTATAGCATCTACTAACTTATGAGTTTGAGTTTGCTTAATGCTGTTTAACGAATCATTCTTTACTTGCAAGCTAACAAATGAAGTTTTGTAATCAGTTGCTAAAACTTTTTCAACCTCTTTTTGATTAAAGAAAACTGGCGATTGGTAAAACATATAAAACACAAAAACCAAACTACCTACCATTAAAATTAAAAACTGCATAGGCACTTTTACCAAGCCGTTCATCAATAAACCAATCCTGCTTTCTTTGGTGTTTTTTGCAGTTAAGTATCGCCCTACCTGCGATTGATCAGTTCCAAAATAAGAGAGAGCCAGAAAAAAACCTCCTACTAAACCACTCCATATATTGTATTTGTCTTTCCACCAATGCGAGTCGGTAACATTAATTTTTGTTTCAATAACATTTAGCTTGCCCATTTTACCCGCTACATGCAAAGCATCCGAAAAGCTAACATTCGGTGGTAGCATATGTACTACCATATAACCTGCTAAAAACATGCCTATAAAAACAATAAGCAGTTGTTGCATTTGTGTATAGGTAACCGCTTTAGTGCCACCACTTACAGTATAAATAATTAAAAAACCACCCATAACAAGGTTGGTATAATAAATATTCCACCCAAGTAAAGAAGATAAAATAATAGAAGGGGCATAAATGCTAATGCCTGTTGATAAAGCCCGTTGAATTAAAAACAGAACCGAGGCTAAAGCGCGCGTTTTTAAATCGAAACGCTGTTCTAAAAACTCATAAGCTGTGTAAACTTTTAATTTATGATAGATGGGAATAAAAGTTACACATAGCACCACCATAGCTAAGGGCAAACCAAAATAATATTGTACAAATCGCATTCCATCGGTATAAGCCTGTCCGGGTGCTGATAAAAAAGTAATGGCGCTTGCCTGCGTACCCATAATAGAAAGCAAAATCAAAAACCAACTCATTGAGTTACTGCTTTTAAAATATCCATCTAAGGTTTTTTCGCTTTTGCTTTTATATACGCCATATGTAATTACGGCGAGAAGTGTTATAATTAAGACAAACCAATCTACTATACTCATGCAAATTGTTTTGTAAAAAAGTAAAAGAAAATAATAAGCAGTATTAATGTGCCAATAACTAAGGCATATGCATTACGCCACTTTTTGTTTATAGAAGATTCTTCTTCCTGCATTATTTATTAGTTGGTATGCTAAGTAAATTTGTAAACAAACGATAAGCCCCTGGAACTCCTGCCGGTAACTCGCGAAAGAACACCAAGCCCGTATATACAAAATTGCCTTTTCCGTATTTGCCAATTATTAAACTTCCCTCACTGGCTTTTTCGTCTGGGTCGTTTATAGAAAATATGGTTTCATAATTTTTATCTATATCGCTGGCAAAATAAATTCCACGTTCCTGCACCCATCCATCAAAATCTTTTTGTGTAATGATATTAGGAAAGTTTAAAACAGAGTGTTTAGGGTTTGTAAAACGCACTTCGGCATTATCATCCGTAACTCTATCTCTCGAAATGGTAAATGGATAAGGCCCTACTTTAGTGCCAACAGGTCCAATACGACTGTTAGTGTTGTATTGCACAACTAAATTCCCTCCGTTTTTTACATAGTCCATTAACTTAGTATAGTAAACTTGCAAGCGTTCGTTAGTGTTATAGGCACGTACTCCTGTTACAATACAATTGTACTTAGCTAAGTTTTCTTTGGCTAATAATTCATTGGTAAGTATAGTAACATCATAACCAATTTGTTTTAAACAAGCGGGTACATCATCTCCTGCACCAGGAATATATCCAATAATATTTCCCGTCTTTTTTAAATCAACATGCACAAGTACTGCTTCTGCATCACTTAAAATAAACTGGTAGGGTATATGGTCGTACTCAATGCGTTTAATGCTTTTTGTATATATGGTTCCATCAATATTTAGCATAACTTGCAGTTTACCATCTGTGCTATTTTTTTTAGGAGTAATGGTTGCTTCTACAATAGCTTCATCTCCATTACTAACTAATTTAAAGGTTGGATTTTTAATTTGAACAATCCACCCTTCGGGTGCTTTTAATTGTACGGTGCCGTTTACATTAGCTGCATTAGCTTTTACAGTAAACGAAACGTCTTTCGGATTATCCGAACTAAACACAAAAACTTTATCAGAAATGTTAATGGTTGCAGGTGGTAAAATTTCAAAAGGTCTGTAAACTTCTCCTTTAACAGGGTCGGTGTATTTATAAACCAAGCCTCTTTCAATTTTTAAATTCAAATCGTAAATGCTTACATCAAAAGTTACTTTAGCAAAAGCGTCATTTTCGGGTTTGCCAATTAGTTGTTTATTATTTACGGTGTACATGCCAATGGCATGCTTTTCGTTTAACCAATAAGGGTTAGAGAATGGAGTAGTGGGAGCTAGTTTTTCCTTGTGTTTAAAAGTAAGTAATTCGTTTTGCTTTAAAACTTTAGCTGTAGTAGTATCTGTCTGATTGAAAAAAGAAATACTATTTAATTTTACTTCACAATTATTCCTGACAATAATTTGTGCTGTAATAAAAATATCATTACCCGGTACAGCTTTATAGTCTGCCGCATAAGCTTCTGTCCATAAGCCCGAGCAAGTAAGTAAAAGTGTTTCGGTTTCTTTAAGTTTTAATCGTTTCCAATATTTAATGTCCACATCACTCTCATCTATTTGCTGGAGTTGTTTATAAATAGCAACTAAATCTGTAACTGTTTTTTCAGGGGCTTGCGGATTATATTTTTTTATACAATCATCAATTGTTTTTTGAAGAGGGCTGGTTACAGCAAATCTTCCCCATGTTTGATTAATGCCTTCAAATAAATCTGTATTTGCTTTATCTCCTTTTAGTTGTTTAAAATATTCTATGTTCTCGCCTCTTATTTTAGCAGAACCAAAACCTTGGCTTTTATGCATAGACCTACTGTCTGCTGCAATTTCTCCATAACTTTTTCCTAATAATGGATTAAAAACACCTACATCAATTTTTAATTGGTCAGGTGCTGTTGTGTTTGTTGCTCCAAAATTAAAGGTGTTCCAAAAAATACATTTAGCTTGCCAAACTTGTGTATAGGCTAATTGTTCCGGAAATTTAGCTGGGTCAGCCGCCGCATCAAAAGCTTCTAAGGCAAGTATGGCTGAGGCTGTGTGATGTCCATGCCCACCTTCTCCTGTAGTAGGGAAACGACAAATAATAACATCTGGTTTAAATTTACGAATAGCTAAAACCACATCAGCCAGTATGCTATCTTTATTCCAAATGGAAAAAGTTTCTTTCGGGTTTTTAGAAAAACCAAAATCATTAGCGCGTGTAAAAAGTTGTTCGGCACCATCAATTCTACGAGCTGCTAATAACTCTTGTGTGCGAATTAAACCCAGTAGCTCTCCTTGCTCTTTACCAATTAAATTTTGCCCGCCATCACCACGTGTAAGCGATAAATAACCGGCCCTTAAATTTCGTTCCTTAGCTAAATAACCTAATAGGCGAGTGTTCTCGTCATCGGGGTGTGCCGCTATATATAATACTGAACCAACTGTATTTAGTTTTTTTAATGATTGCAGAATCTCTGCAGAATTCATTTGAGGTGAATTCTGCGACTGCACTAACTGACTAATAATATAAATGCCTAATAGAAAAACTCTCCTCATAAATTCAAATAAATTAAGGTAGGAAATTAGAAAATATTAAGGAAACGAAAATATTAATTAATGTAAAATTAGCGAGATCATCGTTAAATAATTAATCCATAAAAAAACCCCCGCCAAAGGGCGAGGGTTTTGAAAAATAGTTGGCACTAATTACTTAATAACAGTAAATTTATCAGTATGTAAAACACCGCCATTAGCATCTACCACATGATAGAAATACATTCCGTTACTCATGTTATATGAGTTAATTTGTGTTCTTTCGTTTTCAATAGTAAATGATTGAACAAGAACTCCATTAACGTTATAAACTTCTACTTTTCTGGCTTTAGCATCTTTAATAATAAAGTTTAATTCAGCCATAGCAGGGTTAGGGAACATTACATAATCACTATAAGTAAAGATAGTTTGGATACCAGCTGGGTTAGTAATAGCAATTGCATCAATATATACTTTAGATCCAACAACAGGACGTCCTACAATACCAGGTCCTGATACAATGCCCGAATCGCTAGATGCAATTAATATACTGATACTATCTGAATTTACAGCATTAGAATATTGAAAAGGTACAGTAACCGTAGTCCAAGTGCTAACAGTTCCTGAAAAAATAAAACCGGCCTGACCAGTAGCAGCAGTCGCTACAGAAAGACTTAATAATATAGCGCCGGTATCTCCGGCTGCAACAGCCGATTTATATTGAAAAGATGCAGAAGTCGGTTGACCAACATATGGAACAAACTGCTGAGCAAAACCAGCTTTTGTAGGTAAGCCATAAGTAGGACAAGCAGTACAACTAACTGTAGTTAATTCTAAAGATGAAGTACCGGTACCTGGACTTGTTGTGTACTGTATAGCAGACTGTAGACCAAGTAAATTAAGTGTACTCCAACCTGTTGGGCTACCGCCTGACCAAGTTTCAAAACCTAAATTGGTTGTTGCCATAACTGATGGCGGAGTAACTCCTCCAAGTTTTAAAGCATTAGCTGTGTTTTTTAATCTCGCTTGTTGCGCAGTACCTGCAAAAGTAGCAAGTACTAATCCTAAAGTAAATAGTTTTTTAATCATTTTTATTTTGGTTTAAATATTAGGCTACTAATATAAGAAATTTTGTACATAAAAAAAACCTCGCAATGCTGCGAGGTTTTTTTTATGAAACTACATAATGTATGTTTTACTTTAAATGTTTAGAAATGTGTTTAGCCATTTCAAACATAGATACTTGACCTTTACCACTAAAAACTGGTTTTAGTTTAGCGTCAGCATTAATCATGCGTTTGTTTTTGCTGTCTTGTAATTTGTGAGCTTTGATATATACCCATAGTTTTTTTACTACTTCTGAACGAGGGATAGCTTTGCTTCCAACAACTTCAGCAAGAGCAGCGCTTGGAGTATATGGTTTTAAAAGAGCAGGATTTAATTTACGTTTAGTTTTTTTAGCCGGTGCTTTTTTAGCAACCTTCTTAGCTGCTTTTTTTACAACTTTTTTAGCTGCTTTCTTAGTCGCTTTTTTAGCAACTTTCTTAGTTGCTTTTTTAACTGCTTTTTTTGCCATAGTGTTTTTTATGATTAAGTTTAAATTTTACTATAAGCCAAATATATAAAATCTTTTTACGCAATGTAAAAATCGAATTTATTTGTATTAACAAATTATCCCAAACAAGCAAAGCAAGAAAGCTTTTTTTACTTGTTTAATTAATATGTAAAATAATTTTTATTGATTGGATAAGCCACAGCAAAAGGCTTACACGGGTTTTGTATAAATAAATAAAGTAAGTAGATGTATATAGTCAATGCACTTTTTTTTGTTGATAATTGGTTTTACTTTAGTACTTACTCATTGATTTAAAAATGGGTGTACCTTTTTTACCCATTATAATAAGTGTCATTTCGAAACCACCCTTACCATTTGTATAACTACTAAGGTACGATGTGTTTATATCATAACTCATACGCAAAGCAATGTTATCTTTCTTAATTCCTGCTTGTATAATAACGGCATCCTGTAGCCTATAGTTTAATCCAAAAATTAAATCGTAGCGAACATCTTTACTGTCATTAAGTTTATAGTAACCCAATGCGCCCATATTTAACTCCCAGGCTTTTGCTTGGTTCATATATAAAACAGTAGGCGTTAATTTAAATTTTTCATTAATCAAAAAATCACATCCTGCCTGCATATCCCAACGTATAGGTAATCTGGTTTCGGCAGCTCCGCCAAAGTTTTCTTTTGGTTGGTTTACATGAAACAATGATAAACCAATATAAGGCCAGAATTTTTTCTGTACATCACGGTACTTATAAAACACACCAATATTTGCATCAAAATTCACTAAGCTGTTTTTTTTATAATATTCGCCACTATTAATATTGGGGTTAAGTGTACCGGTCGAATTATCAAGTTGACTTTCATATAATAATGAATTAGGATTAAAGGTTTTATAAAAAATGCCCATTTGCACTCCTGCGCTTAATAAGTGTGGAGATGTTTTAGGATCTGTAATTAAATAAGAGCCGGATACCTGAACATTCATGGTGTTATAATTTCCTACTCCCGATTTATCGTCAATAATATACCCGCCTATTCCAAACCGTTGAACTTTTTGATCATATGCTATTCCATATGTAGTATAAGGCTTTGGTGTAAGGGCTCGCCATTGCGAACGATAAACGGAAGAAATTCTGTAATCATCTCCTTCGCCTAAATAGTTTCCGGTTAGCGACGGATTTAAATAAACAGGAAACGCATCATATTGCGCTAAATGCGGGTCTTGTGCTTTTAATTGTATTGTTAAAAAACAATAAAGCGAAACGAGTATATATATTAGTTTTGTTTTCATGGTTATTGTATTAAGTTTATTTCACCACTTAGTTTTAAGCTCTTACCGTCAATGCTGCCATTAAATATGTACATATAAGTGCCTTCTGGTTGTTTGGTTCCATTAATGGTTCCATCCCATTTATCATTTTGACTATTCGACATAAATATTTGCTGACCCCATTCATTAAACACTCTCAAATCATACTGATCAAATGGTCCACCCATAATGTAGAAGTAATCATTTAAACCGTCACCATTAGGTGTAAATCCGGTTGGTACATTATGTCCGCTTGGGTTTACTTCAAATGTATGTCTAACTGTATCGCTGCAACCCATGCTGTTTGTAGCAACTAATGTTACAGTATATGTGCCTGCAAGATTATATCCATGCGATGGATTAGGCAGCGTAGATGCAGTTGAGTTATCTCCAAAATTCCAGTTGTAGGTGCTTGCACCGGTAACCTGACTTGTAAAGTCTATATCCTGATGAACATTATAACTTCCTCCGGCAGGTGTATAATCAGCTACGATAGGTTGGCCTGTAATAATTATTTTAGTAGCTGTGTCTTTACAACCGTTGTTGGTTTGCACTTGCAATAACACAGTATAAGTTCCGCTTGTGCTGTATGTATGCGATGGGTTTGTAACCACCGATGTAGCACCATCGCCAAAGTTCCAATTGTAAGATGAAATACTATCAGGTAAAATCACTTTAGATGTATCTTTAAAGTTAACCATAAGCGTTAAACAATTTGTTCGAGTAATATAATAGCGCTTAGCGGTTCGGTTACAGCAACTGCAGTTGGGCATTGGTCGACTATTGGAAGCGGAACATTTACACCAAATGATAGCACATTAAATGCAACTTACACGCCTGCAATAACAGATAACGACACATTAACTTTTGTATTAGCTGTTAACCAAGGAAGCTCATGTGGAATAGTAAGAGATACTATAGTGGTATACAGAAACGGACAACCTCACGCAGCCTTTACTGTAAACAATGCTTGCTTAGGTCAGTCGGTGAGTTTTACAGATAATTCGACCACCAATGCAGGAACTATAAATAACTGGCATTGGAGTTTTGGAATAGGTGACACATCATCTCTACAAAACCCAAGCTACACTTATACCACAAGTGGAACACATACAGTACAATTGCTTGTTTCGGCAGGAATAAATTGTAAAGACAGTATCACAAAA